>ERZ778018.406-NODE-406-length-67891-cov-10.044180_pt1 | contig 67891 bp, 65 predicted proteins | sample MGYA00375748_ERZ778018 | MGnify/ENA primary metagenome ERZ778018 (study PRJEB29350, sample SAMN05509839) | bioreactor metagenome | biome: bioreactor; material: wastewater | place: South Africa: University of Cape Town | collected 2014-04-22 ... | reverse complement strand
GGCCAACGCGATCGGCATTGGCGGCGGCGCGCGCCCGTGGCAGGCTGTTGCCAGCATACGCCCTCAAGAGGTGGCGTCATGAGATTTCGCCCGTTGCTATTCCGGCATCTCGTCCTGGCAGCCCTGCTCGCGGCGCTGCCTGCGGCAGCGCAAGAGCGCAAATCCGAGGTCGACGTGGCGCTGGCGCTCGGCGTCGATATTTCCTACTCGATGAATGCCGACGAGCAGCGCCTGCAACGGCTCGGCTATGTCGACGCGCTGACCTCGAAACTGGTGCTCGACGGCATCAAGGCCGGCCCGAACGGGCGCATCGCCGTGACCTATTACGAATGGGCGAGCGATTTCGATCGTCGCACCATCGTGCCGTGGACGATCATCGACGGGCCGGAGAGCGCCACCGCCTTCGTCGACCGCCTGCAGGCGATCGAGCCACGGCGCGCCTCGCGCACCTCGATCAGCGGCGGCATCGATTACGGCGTGCAATTGCAGGGCGAGAACCCGTATCGCGCCATCCGCAAGGTGATCGATATTTCCGGCGACGGGCCCAACAATAACGGCCGGCCGGTGGCTGCGGCGCGCGACGAGGCGGTGGCGAAGGGCATCGTCATCAACGGCCTGCCGATCCTGCTGGAGCGCGGCTTCAGCAGCTATTTCGACATCGACTATCTCGACGATTACTACGCCGACTGCGTGATCGGCGGGCGCGGCGCCTTCATGCTCGCCATCAGCAACCGCGCGCAATTCGCCGAGGCGACACGGCAGAAACTGCTCAAGGAGATCGCGGGCACCGAGTCGCCACCAATCATCAAGGTCGGCGATGCGCCCGCGACCGACTGCATGGTCGGCGAGCAGATGTGGCGCAACCGTATGGAACGTAACTAGGAATCATGTGCCGCGCGGTTTGGCGCGCGTCGTCGGCGCTGCGCTGGCTGGATCGTCCGGCCAGGGGTGCCTGGGATAGCGCCCCTTCATCTCCGCCTTCACCGCCGCCCAGGAGCCGTGCCAGAAGCCCGGCAGGTCACGCGTGATCTGGATCGGGCGGTGCGCCGGCGAGAGCAGGTGCAGGGTGAGCGGCAAGCGACCGCCGGCAATCGCCGGATGCTGTTTCAGCCCGAACAGCTGCTGCACGCGGATGGCGAGCACCGGCGCGCCCTCGCCCTCGTAGCCGATCGGATGGCGCTCGCCCGTCGGCGCCTCGAAATGCGTCGGCGCTTCCGTCTCGAGGCGCTGGCGCAGCGGCCAGGGCAGCAGAACCTGCAACGCCTCCTCGAGCAGGCCGGCGTCGATCTCGGCCAGGCTCGTCCTGCCGGCGAGGAACGGCGCGAGCCAGTCGGAGACGCTTGCCGCCAGGGCCGCATCGGACAGGTCGGGCCAGTCGCCGCCGGCCTGGCGCAAAAAGGCGGCGCGGTGGCGCAGTTGCTCTTGCGCCTTAGACCATGGCAGGCGGCCGATGCCGAGCCCGGCCAACCCTTGCGCCAGTTGCTCCGCCGCCTCGGCGCTGGCCGGCACAGGCCGCGTCTCGCTGGCGAGCACGATGGCGCCGAGCCGGCTGACCTGGCGCGCCCGCAAGGCGGCGCGCTCCTCATCAAAAGCGATTTCGAGCGCATGGCGGATACGGTCGCCGGCGATCTCGTCAAGCTCATCCGCATCGAGCCGGGCGGCGAGCAGGATGCGGGTCCGGGCGGCGCTGCCGCTCATTTCGGCCACGACCAGAAACGGCGCGCGGGCAAGCGGATCGGCCGGATCGAGCGCGGCGCCGCGCCCGCTGGCGAGCAGGAACTGGCCCGGCGCGCCGCGCGCCTTGGCGATGCGATCGGGATAGGCCAGCGCCAGCAACGCGGCGCTCGAATGGCCGCAATCGGCGGGGGCAGACCTGGCGCCCTGCGTGGCGGCTTCGGCCCAGCCGCGCGCCATGCGGGCCATCGCCACGGCGCGCTCACCGCGATCACGGCGGAAACGCGCGAGCCGCTCGTCGAGATCGGCACTGGAGCCGCCGAGCCCGCGCTCGACCAGGATGGCGGCAATGCGCGCGGCCGCCTCGGCGTCTTCCGGCCCGGCCGCGACGATCATGCGCGCGAGGCGCGGCGGCAGCGCGAGCGCGCGCAAGCGCCGGCCCTCTTCGGTCAGCCGGCCGTCGGCATCGAGCGCACCGATCTCAACCAGTTCGGCGCGCGCCTCGACAATGGCCGGCGCGGGCGGCGGATCGAGCCAGGCGAGCGCGGCCGGGTCGGTGACGCCCCAGCTTGCCAGGTCGAGCAGCAGGCCGGCGAGATCGGCGGCGCGGATTTCCGGCTCGGCGAACGGTCTGAGGCTCTGGGTCTCGGGCTCGTCCCACAGGCGATAGCACGTGCCGGCTTGCGTGCGCCCGGCCCGGCCACGGCGCTGGTCGGCGGCGGCGCGCGACACGCGCACCGTCTCGAGCCGGGTCACGCCGCTATCCGGCTCGTAGCGCGGCACGCGCGCCAGGCCGCTGTCGATGACGACGCGCACGCCCTCGATGGTCAGCGAGGTTTCAGCGATCGACGTCGCCAGCACGACCTTGCGGCGCCCGGCCGGAGCCGGTGAAATCGCCATATCCTGCGCGCGCTGGTCCATGGCGCCTGAGAGCGGACACAGCATGACGGTGTCATCGGTGAGACGTTCAGCCAGCCGGCTCTCGACACGGCGGATTTCGCCCTGCCCGGGCAGGAACACCAGGATCGAGCCACTCTCGGCCCTCAGCGCCTTGAGCACGGCGTCGACGGTGCGATCCTCGATGCGCCGGCCGGGATCGCGCCCGAGATACACCGTCTCGACCGGGAAGCTGCGGCCGGCGCTCTCGATCACCGGCGCATCGCCGAGCAGTGCCGCGACGCGGGCGCCGTCAAGCGTCGCCGACATGACGAGCAGCCGAAGGTCGGGGCGCAGGCCGGCCTGCGCGTCGAGGGCCAGGGCAAGGCCGAGATCGGCATCGAGCGAGCGCTCGTGATATTCGTCGAACAGCACGCCGACGACGCCATCCAGCATCGGATCGTCGAGGATCTGCCGCGTGAACACGCCTTCGGTGACGACCTCGACGCGGTTGCGGCGCGATACCTTGACGTTGAGGCGCGCGCGCAGGCCGATGCGCTCGCCAAGCGGTTCGGCCAGGGTCGCGGCCATGCGGTTGGCGGCGCCGCGCGCAGCGAGGCGGCGCGGTTCCAGCACGATCAGCCGGCCGGCGCCCGCCCACGGCTCGTCCATCAGCGCCAGCGGCACGCGCGTCGTCTTGCCGGCGCCGGGCGGGGCAACCAGCACGGCATTCGGCCCGGCCGCGAGCGCCGCCTTCAAAGCCGGCAGCGCGTCGTCAATCGGCAGGGCGTCATCGAATGTCATGGGTGCCTGATGGCGGCGGAGGCGGGCTGCGTCAATGGCAGGCGGCTCAGGATGAGGAGCGCAACGGCTGCCTGCGCGATGCCCCGCTCAATTCCGCCCGACGCCGGTGTAGCGGAAGCCGTGCCGGCGCGCTTCTTCTGCGGGATAGACATTGCGCAGGTCGACCAGCACCGGCGCGGCCATCACCGCCTTCAGCCTGGGCAGGTCGAGCGCGCGATAGGCATCCCATTCCGTGACCAGCACCAGCGCGTCGGCGCCCTCGGCCGTCTCATAGGCGTTCGTGCAATAGGTCACAGGCCCGAGCAGCGGCCGCGCCTGCTCGATGCCTTCCGGATCGGTGGCGCGGACGGTGGCGCCGGCATCCTGCAAGGCCTGGATGATGGCAAGCGCCGGCGCCTCGCGCATGTCGTCGGTATTCGGCTTGAAAGTCAGCCCGAGAATGGCGATCGTCTTGCCGCGCACCGAACCGTCGCAGGCGGCGATGACCTTGCGCGCCATGGCGCGCTTGCGCTGGTCGTTGACCGCCACCACGGTCTCGACGATGCGCAGCGGCACGCCATTGTCCTGCGCCGTCTTGACCAGCGCGGTAGTGTCCTTCGGAAAGCATGAGCCGCCGAAACCCGGGCCGGCATGCAGGAATTTCCCGCCGATGCGGTTGTCGAGCCCGATGCCGCGCGCGACCTCCTGCACATTGGCGCCGACCTGCTCGCACAGATCGGCGATCTCGTTGATGAAGGTGATCTTGACGGCGAGAAACGCGTTGGCGGCGTATTTGATCAGTTCGGAGGTGCGCCGGTCGGTAAAGACCAGCGGCGCCTGATTGAGGTAAAGCGGTCGGTAGACATCCTGCATGACCTCGCGGGCACGCGGCTCCTCGGTGCCGATGACGATGCGGTCGGGCCGCTTGAAATCGTTGATGGCGGCGCCTTCGCGCAAAAATTCCGGGTTGGAGACGACGGCGATCTCGGCCGCCGGATTGGTCTCGCGAATGATGCGCTCGACCTCGTCGCCGGTGCCGACCGGCACGGTCGATTTGGTGACGACCACGGTATAGTCGGAAACTGCGGCGGCTATTTCTCGCGCCGCATCATGGACATAGCTGAGATCGGCATGGCCGTCGCCGCGCCGCGAGGGCGTGCCGACGGCGATGAACACGGCATCGGCCGCCGCGACCGGCGCGCGCAGGTCGGTGGTGAAGGACAGCCTGCCCTCGCGCACGTTCTTGGCCACCAGCTCGGCGAGGCCCGGTTCGTAGATCGGCATGCGCCCGTCGCGAAGCGCGGCGATCTTGGCCTCGTCCTTGTCGAGGCAGGTCACGACATGGCCGAAATCCGCCAGACACGCGCCGGAGACCAGCCCGACATACCCCGACCCGACCATCGCGATCTGCATGCGCCAAACCCTTTTTGCTGGAAGCCCGGCGGGCTTCTAGCATGACGGCGGCGCGCCTGCCTACACGAGAGCAGACCCCGCCCGGTAGTCGTCAGCCGCCGATATTGAAGGCCGCCAGCGCCGCCATGTTGACGATGTCGCTGTCCCTCGCGTTGAGGTCGATGATCTGAACCGGCTTGTCCATGCCGAGCAGCAGCGGGCCGATGACCGTCGAGCCGCCCAGTTCCTGCAGCATCTTGGTGGCGATCGAGGCCGAGTGGAAGGACGGCATCACCAGCACGTTGGCGGTGTCGGACAGGCGACAGAACGGATAAGCCAGCATCGCCTCGCGGTTGAGCGCCACATCGGCGGACATTTCGCCGTCATACTCGAAATCGAGCCGGCGCGAATCGAGGATCTCGACCGCCTCCTGAATGCGCCTCGAGCGCTCGGCATCCGGGAAGCCGAAGGTCGAGAACGACAGCAGCGCCACGCGCGGCGTGTAACCGAGACGCCGCGCCGCGCCGGCGGCTTCGCAAGCAATATCAGCCAGTTGCTGCGACGTCGGCATTTCGCACACCGCCGTATCGGCGACGAGCACGGTGCGGCCGCGCGCCAGCACCATCGACACGCCGATGACCTGATGGCCGGGCTTGGCATCGATGACCCGGCTGACATCCTCGAGCGCCACGGAATAGTTGCGCGTCAGGCCGGTGACCAGCGCATCGGCATCGCCAAGCGCGACCATCGCGGCGGCGAAATGATTGCGGTCCTGATTGATCAGGCGCTGGCAGTCGCGGAACAGGAACCCCTTGCGCTGCAGGCGCTCGTAGAGATAGGTCGCGTAAGTCGAATTGCGCAACGATAACCGTGCGTTATGGATTTCAATGTCCTTGCCGTCGAGATCGAGGCCGGCGAAGACCGCCACTTCGCGAATGCGGTCGTCGCGCCCGACCAGCACCGCCTTGCCGAGGCCCTGGTTGACGAAGGAGACGGCGGCGCGGATCACCGCTTCCTCCTCGCCCTCGGCGAAAACCACCTTCTTCGGCCGGCGGCGGACCTGCTCGAAGACGCGCTGCAAGGTGCCGGCGATCGGATCGCGGCGCGCGGAAAGATCGCGCTTATATTGCGCCAGATCGGCGATTTCCCGGCGTGCAACGCCGCTTTCCATGGCGGCTTCCGCGACGGCTGCCGGAATGCGCGCCATCAGGCGCGGATCGAACGGCACCGGGATGATGTAGTCGCGGCCGAATTTCGGACGCGAGCCCTGATAGGCGGCGGCGACCTCGTCGGGCACGTCCTCGCGCGCCAGTTCCGCCAGCGCATAGGCGGCGGCGATCTTCATCTCCATGTTGATCTTGGTGGCGCGCACGTCGAGCGCGCCACGGAACAGGTAGGGGAAGCCGAGGACGTTGTTGACCTGGTTGGGATAGTCCGAGCGCCCGGTCGCCATGATGGCGTCGTCGCGGATGGCGGCGACCTCCTCCGGCGTGATCTCGGGGTCGGGATTGGCCATGGCGAAGATGATCGGGTTCGGCGCCATCGCCTTGACCATGGCGGGCGTGACCGAGCCCTTCTGCGACAGGCCGAAGAAGATGTCGGCGCCCTCCATCGCCTGTTGCAGCGTGCGCAGTTCGGTCTTCGTGGCATGACCGGATTTCCACTGGTTCATGCCTTCCTTGCGGCCCTGGTAGATCACGCCCTTGGTGTCGCACACGATGATGTTGGCCGGGGTGAACCCCATCGCCTTCAGCAACTCGACGCAGGAAATGCCGGCGGAGCCGGCGCCATTGACCACCAGCCTGGTGGTCTTGATATCGCGATCGGTCAGCAGGAGCGCATTGAGCAGGCCGGCGGCGGCAATGATCGCCGTGCCGTGCTGGTCGTCATGGAAGACCGGGATATCCATCAATTCCTTGAGGCGGTCCTCGATGATGAAACATTCCGGCGCCTTGATATCCTCGAGATTGATGCCGCCGAAGGACGGCCCGAGATAGCGCACCGCGTTGATGAAGGTGTCAGGGTCCTCGGTATCGACCTCGATATCGATCGAATCGATGTCGGCGAAGCGCTTGAACAGCACCGCCTTGCCTTCCATCACCGGCTTGGAGGCGAGCGCGCCGAGATTGCCGAGGCCGAGGATGGCGGTGCCGTTGGTGATCACCGCCACCATGTTGCCGCGCGCGGTGTAGTCGAAGGCCTTGGCCGGATCGGCGGCGATGGCGTTGACCGGCACGGCGACGCCAGGGCTGTAGGCCAGCGACAGGTCGCGCTGGGTCGCCATCGGCTTGGTCGGCACGATCTCGAGCTTGCCCGGCTTGCCGCGCGAATGGAAATCCAGCGCCTCCTGATCGGTCAGCACGGGGCGGTTGCGGCGGTTCGCTGGCGTTCGGTTGGACATTGGCGGGCGTTTCCGGGTCAATTTATTATTGGGGCAGAAATGGTACGGCGCGGCCGGCGCGTTTCACAAGCTTTCTTTGAACATGGCTCTGCTGCTTACCGGAAGCATCAGCCCTTGCCGGCAAGAGCACCGGCCAGCGCCGTGAGGTCGTAACCTTGTTCGCGCGCCGCCGCGATGATGGCGGCGGCATCGCAATTGCCGGCCTGGGACAGCGCCCAGAGCTGCGCCGAACGCGTGCCGCTGCGGCAGAAGGCGAGCGCCGGCCGGGGCAGTTCGCGCAGCGCCGCCGCCATGGCCGCGACATCATCCTGCGTCATGCGGCCCGGCACCACCGGAATATGGCAATAGGCGAGGCCGGCGGCGGTGGCGGCGGCCTCGATCGCGGCGCTGTCGGGCTGATCGGGCGCCTCGCCGTCCGGGCGGTTGTTGATGATGGTCCTGATGCCGGCCGCCGCGGCCGCCGGGACATCTTCCGGCAGGATCTGCTGGGCGACAGAGACATCGGGGCTCAAGGGCTTGATCTGCATCGGTGAATGTCCGCTTCTGCTCGCCTGGCCAATCCAGACCCCGGCTACCTGAGGGCAGCGCGTTATCGAAGTCAAACGGCAATGCCGGATCGCGCCGTCGCCGGCAAATTTCGCGCGCCCGGCCAGCCGTGCTTGACGCGGCTGTCATGGAGGGCTTGAAGTCGGCGCGCATCATGCCGACCAACCGACGGGAACCCGAGACCATCATGACCGCATCCTCCGCCTCGCTTGCCACCGCCCTCGCCGACGCCCACCGCCAGCGCCGCCAGCTCGATGCAGCGACCCTGAGCGCACCCGCCTCCAACGAGGCGGCGCTTGGCGTGCACACCGCCTATGCGCAGGCGCTCGGCGCCGAGATCGGCGGCTGGAAGGTCGCGGTGACGCCGGGCGGCGATGTCGTCGGCGCGCCGATCTTCGCCAAGCTGTTCGTCGCCGACGGCGCCACCGTCACCATGCCGCCGCAAGGGCCGATCGGCATCGAGGTCGAGATCGCGCTGCGCCTGAAGCAGGACCTGCCGGCCAAAGCCGGCGGCTACACGCGCCAGGACATCCTGGCCGCGACCGGCGCGGTGATGGTCGGCATCGAGATCGTCGAAAGCCGGATCAAGGATTTCAAGCAGGCGCCGTATTCGCTGTTCGTCGCCGACCTGATGGCGAATTACGGCTATGTGCCGGGCCGCGAGATCGCCGATTTCGCCGCCATTCCGCTCGACAAGCTGCGCTGCACGCTGAAGATCGCCGGCAAGACCGTGCATGACGCGGTCGGCGGCCATGCCAATGGCGATCCGCTCGTGCCGGCGGTTGCCTTCGCCTCGCGGCCGGAGAGCTATCTCGGCGGCTTGCGCAAGGGCCAGCTCGTCACGCTCGGCTCGATGTGCGGCCTGATCCCAACCAACGAGCGTGGCCTGGTCGAGGCCGAGATCGAGCAGCTCGGCCGGCTGACCATCACGCTGGTGTGAGGCCGATGCCCTTCGCGCTCGATCCGGCCTTTTCCGACAGCGCCATCACGCTGGGCGATTTCGCGCTCTGCCGCGTGCTGCTGCAGGACGATGCGCGCTATCCCTGGCTGGTGCTGGTGCCAAGGCGGCCGGCGCTGGCCGAGATCATCGATCTGGAGCCCGCCGACCGGGCGTTGCTGATGGATGAGATCGCCGCCGCCAGCAGCGCGCTCAAGGCGCTGTACCAGCCGGACAAGCTCAATGTCGGCGCGCTCGGCAACCATGTGCGCCAGCTGCATATCCACGTCATCGCGCGCTTTGCCTCCGATCCGGCCTGGCCCGGCCCCGTCTGGGGCCATAGCCCGGCCGTGCCCTATGCCGCCCATGTCGCCGGCATGACGGCCGACCGGCTCGCCAAGGCGCTCGTTCCCCATGGCCTGAAGGAGGCTCACCCGTGAAGACGCCGGACACGCTCGGTTTCGCCAATGGCCGCTATGATCGCGCCGCCTATTTCCGGGATCAGCCCGAGGAACTCGCCGCGCTGGCGCGCCGGCCCGACGCGCGCACCTTCGTGTTCTGCGGCGATGTGCCGGTGATCGCCAGACAGGGCGAGGCGCTCGATCCGCTGTTTCCCACCAGGGATTATCCCGGCGCCGGCAGCGACCAGGACATGATCTTCCTCGGGCTCGACAGCGGCGCGCCGCGCTTCGCGGTCGAAATCCCGGCGCAGCTTACCGAGCCGCTCAACCTGCAGGAAGACGTCGTGCTGATCGACCAGCGCTCGGTGGCGACGCAGGACCTGTTCGACGGCGCCACCCATGGCGCCATGGCGACCGCCAAGGCGCTGATGTTCTGGCACCGCACACATGGTTTCTGCGGCCAATGCGGCAAGCCCTCGGTGGTGGCGAAGGCCGGCTGGCAGCGCAACTGCCCGGCCTGCGGCGCGCAGCATTTCCCGCGCACCGACCCGGTGGTGATCATGCTGGCGGTCGATGGCGAGCGCTGCCTGCTCGGCCGCCAGGGCCGTTTCGCGCCCGGCTGGTATTCCTGCCTCGCCGGCTTCGTCGAGCCCGGCGAGACGATCGAGGCGGCGGTGCGCCGCGAGGTCAAGGAAGAGGCCGATATCGAGGTCGGCGCGGTCGATTACCTGTTCTCGCAGCCGTGGCCGTTCCCGGAGAGCCTGATGATCGGCTGCCTGGCCGAGGCGACCTCCGAGGCGATCACCGTCGATACCAGCGAACTCGAGGATGTGCGCTGGTTCAGCCGCGAGGATGTGCGCCTGATGATCGCCGGCACGCATCCCGACGGACTGCATGTGCCGGTCAGGATGTCGATCGCCAGCCACATCCTCAACGTATGGGCCAATGGCGGGGGCGAGCCCGCCCGCACCGACTGGCAGATGGCGACCAGCAAGTAGAGACCAACGCCACCTCATCCTGAGCTTGTCGAAGGATGTTCCAGAGAGCACGGGAACATCCTTCGACAAGCTCAGGATGAGGGTTGAGGGTTTTCAAACAGTCTCTTGGATGGGCTTGGCTGCCGCAAAAGGCTCCATCAATGCCGGGCGTGCCCGTGGTGCCCGTCATGGCGACGATGCGCATGCCAACGGTGGCGGGCATGGCCGCGATGGTGCCAGCGCGCCGCACGATAGGCATGATGGGGCCGGTAGCGGCTGTAATCGGCATAGACGACCGGATCGAGCACCGGTTCGGCATAAGTGACGACGGGGACGGCATATTGCGCGGCCGCCGCGGCGGCGCTGCGGCAGGCGACGACGATGGTGCGATAGCCGTCCGAGACGCTGCACGGCCGGTTGTAGCGGATGGCGCCGGCCGGCGGATCGACCGCCATGGCGTAGTTTTGGGGCGCGGCATAGGCATAGGCCGGCGCCGGCTGATAGTCGTAATCGGCCGCGCTGGCCGGCAAGGCGAAGGCCAGCGCGGCGGCGATGCCGGCGAGCCAGCCAAACGATGAAGCATGACGCATGATGAATAGTCCCTGCGCATTCGATTTCGCCGGGACTATGGCCTCATGCCGCTTTCGGCGCCGCTAACAAGCGTGGTTATCGAATCGCAACGACGCGGCGCGCCATTGGCCTCATTCGGCGGCAAGTTGCGCGCTTTCGGCGCGATAGGGATGGGCCGGATAGACGCCGATGATCTTGGTCTCGCGCGAGAAGAAGGCGAGTTCCTCGAGCGCCAGCGTCAGGTTGCGGTCGTCGGGGTGGCCGTCGACCTCGGCATAGAACTGCGTCGCGGTGAAGCGGCCTTCCAGCATGTAGCTTTCGAGCTTGGTCATGTTGACGCCGTTGGTGGCAAAGCCGCCCATCGCCTTGTAGAGCGCCGCCGGCACGTTGCGCACGCGGAACACGAAGCTCGTCACCGTCTTGCCATTGCTGGGCTTGGCCCATTGCGGCGTCTTCGACAGGATGACGAAACGCGTCGTGTTATGGGCGGCATCCTCGACATTCTCGGCCAGGATCTTCAGCCCGTACAGATCGGCCGCCATGCGCGGCGCCAGCGAGGCGCGCGTCGGATCGCCCCATTCGGCGACCTCGCGCGCCGAGCCCGCCGTATCGCCGGTGACGAAGGCCTTGAGGCCAAGCTCGCGCACGATCCTGTGGCACTGGCCGATGGCGTGCACGTGGCTGTAGACGTTCTTGATCGTCGACAGCTCGGCCGAGGGCAGGCCCATGAGCTGGAAATGGATCGGCAGGAAGGTCTCGCCGATAATATGCAGCCCCGAGGTCGGCAGCAAATGATGGATATCGGCGACGCGGCCGGCGATCGAATTCTCGATCGGGATCATGCCGAGCTGGGCGGTGCCGTCCTGCACGGCGGCAAAGGCCTGCTCGAAGCCGGGGCAGGGCAGCACCTCCCAATCGGGATAGAGATCGGTGCAGGCGGTGTGCGAATTGGCGCCCAGTTCACCCTGGAACGCGATTTTCTGTTTGGACACGGGTTTCTCCTCGGCGATCAGCGCGGCGCGAGCATGCGGCGCGCGTGATCGAGATCCTGCGGCGTATCGACGCCGAGCGGTACGGTATCGACGATCATCGCATCGATGCGCAAGCCCGCTTCGAGCGCGCGCAACTGTTCGAGCTTCTCGCGCTGCTCGAGCGGCGAAGGCGGCAGCGCCACGAGGCGTTCGAGCACGGCGCGGCGATAGCCGTACAGGCCGATATGATGCAGCAGCGGCCCCGGCCCGGTCGGCGCGGTGGCGCGCGTGAAGTAAAGGCAGCGCAGCCGGCCGGGAGAAATCTCGCTGCCGATCAGCTTGACGACGCTCGGCGCGGTCTTCTCCTCCTCGCGGGTGATGACGGCGCAGATCGTCGTCATGGCGACGTCCGGCTCGGCAAACGGCACCGTCACGGCATGAACCGCGGCCGAATCGATGGTCGGCAGGTCGCCCTGCACGTTGATGACGAGATCGTGCCGGCGCGCGGGATCGTGGCGCGCCAGCGCCTCGGCGATGCGATCGGTGCCGCTCGGGTGCTGCGAGCCGGTCATGACGGCGACGCCGCCGGCCGCCTCGATGGCGCGCGCGATCTCCGGCGCGTCGGTGGCGACGATCACCGGACCGACCCCGGCCTCGACGGCGCGGCGCCAGACATGCACGATCATCGGCTCGCCATGGATGTCGGCGAGCGGCTTGCCGGGCAATCGCGTGGCGCTCATGCGCGCCGGCACCACGACGATCGGATTGGAGGCGATCTGATCGGGCATGGCGGCGGCTTTCTCCCCTTGGCGTCAAAAAGTAGCAACGGCGGCGCCGCTTATACGGGTTGCGTCCGGCAAGGCAAAGCGGCTAATGAACGCGGCAGACGTGGCGCAAGTCGCCGTCGGGGCTGACTTATCACCGGAGGCTGAAGGATGGACTCCTTCGAGTTGAACAAGATCATCGGGGCGGTACTCGGGACGCTGATCGTCGTCATGGGCACGGGCTTCGTTGGCGATGCGATCTTCTCCAGCCACAAGCCGGAAAAGCCGGGCTACGACCTGCCGGGCCTCACGGCCGAGGCCGCCACCGGACCGGCCAAGGAAGAGGAAAAGGTCGAGCCGATCGCCGTCAGGCTGGCGACCGCCGACCCGAAGAAGGGCGAGAACGTCGCCAAGAAATGCGCCGCCTGCCACAAGTTCAACGAAGGCGGCCCGAATGCCGTCGGCCCGAACCTCTATGGCGTGGTCGACCGGCCGAAGGCCCATCACGAGGGCTTCAACTATTCAGCCGCGATGAAGGCCAAGTCCAACGAGAAGTGGACTTATGACGAATTGGACAAGTTCGTCCACAATCCCAAGAAGGACCTGCCCGGCACGGCGATGGGCTTCGCCGGCCTTCCCGACGCCAAGGATCGCGCCAACCTGATCGCCTATCTGCGCACCCTGTCGGAAAACCCGGTGCCGCTGCCGACGCCGTAACAGCAGGCGGGGCTTCGCAGGCGGGATTTTGCAGGAAGGGCCGGGCGACCGGCCCTTTTTCGTGGCCCCCCTCTGTTTTGCCGCTTGAAAGCCGCAGCCTGGTCGCGACACACTGGACGCGAAATTCGAGCGGAGCAGCCATGACGGCGAACGGATATAACCGGCGGCATTTCCTGGCGACGGGCGTGGGCCTCGCCGGCAGCCTTGCCCTCAGCGGGGCCGCGCGCGCCGCCGCCACGCCGGAGCGAGAGCGTCACGGCCTGTCGACCTTCGGCGAGTTGGCGCTACCGGCCGATTTTCCGCATTTCGGCTATGTCAACCCGCAGGCGCCCAAGGGCGGCACGCTGGCGCTGCAGGTCAAGCAGGCGAGCGGCAACCAGAATCTCGAAACCTTCGACACGCTCAACATCTTCACCTTCAAGGGCAACGGCGCCGCCGGCATGGACATGGTGTTCGACACGCTGATGACCGGCAGCGGCGACGAGCCCGATTCGATGTATGGGCTGGTGGCGCGCGCCGTCACCGTGTCCGACGACCGGCTGACCTACCGCTTCCTGCTCAGGCCCGAGGCGCGTTTCCATGACGGCTCGGCCCTGACGGCGGAAGACGCCGCCTTCTCGCTGATGCTGCTCAAGGAAAAGGGCCACCCGACCTACCGCCAGATCCTGACCGAGATGACGAACGCCGTCGCCGAGGACAAGGCGACGCTGGTCGTCACCTTGTCGCCGCAACGCAGCCGCAGCCTGCATCTCGTCGTCGCCGGCCTGCCGATCCTGTCGACCGCCTACTGGAAAACCCGCGATTTCGAGGCTTCCACCCTGGAGGCGCCGCTCGGCTCCGGCCCGTACAAGGTCGGGCGCTTCGAGGCCGGCCGCCACATCACCTTCGACCGGGTCGAGGATTATTGGGCCAGGGGCCTGCCGGTGAATATCGGCCAGAACAACTTCGCCAATATCCGCTACGAGTATTTCCGCGACCGGCAGGTGGCGTTCGAAGGCTTCAAGGCCGGCGCCTTCAACTATCACGAGGAATATACCTCGATCTTCTGGGCGACCGGCTATGATTTCCCGGCGATCCGCGAGGGCAAGGTCAAGCGCGAGAGCCTGCCGAATCACCAGCCGCCGCCGACGCAGGGCTGGCAGTTCAACACGCGCCGCGACAAGTTCAAGGACCGCCGCATCCGCGAGGCGATCGGCTACGCCTTCGATTTCGAGTGGACCAACGCCAACATCATGTACGGCTCGTACAAGCGGCTGACCTCGTATTTCGAGAACACGCCGATGAAGGCTGAAGGCCTGCCCTCGCCCGAGGAACTGGCGCTGCTCGAACCGTTCCGCGCCGAACTGCCTCGGCAAGTCTTCGGCGAGCCGCCCGTGCCGCCGGTCTCGGACGGTTCCGGTTCCGACCGCAAGCTGCTGCGCAAGGCCAACGACCTGTTGCTCGCCGCCGGCTGCAAGCGCGACGGCAGCACGCTCAGGCTGCCGGACGGCGCGCCCTTCACCATCGAGTTCCTCGATGCCGGGGCGACCTTGCAGCCGCATACAAGGCCGTTCGAGGCCAATCTCGGCCGGCTCGGCATCCAGACGACCTCGCGCCTCGTCGATCCGGTGCAGTTCAAGGCGCGCACCGACAGTTTCGATTTCGACATCATCGTCTCGGCGCTCGGCGGCACGCTGACGCCGGGCGACGGGCTGCAAATGGTCTATGGCTCGCGCGGCGCGAAAACGCCGGGCTCGCGCAATTACGCCGGCATTGCCGACCCGTGCGTCGATGCGCTGATCGCCCGCATCGCCAAGGCGGAGAGCCGCGCCGAACTCGATATCGCGGCGCGCGCCCTCGACCGCGTGCTCAGGGCCGGCTTCTACCAGGTGCCGATGTGGTATCGCGACGATGCCTGGATCGCCTATTGGGACATCTTCTCCCGCCCGGCAACGCAGCCGAAATTCGGCACCGGCGCGCCCGGCACATGGTGGTATGACGAAGCCAAGGCCAAGCGAATCGGCCTCTGACCGCCGCCCGCACCGCCAGGAGAGGCAGCCGCTAAGATGTTCGCCTATGTCGCCCGCCGCATCCTGTTGATGATCCCGACGATTCTCGGCGTCATGCTGGTCGCCTTCGTGGTGGTGCAATTCGCCCCCGGCGGCCCGGTCGAGCGCGTGCTGGCGCAGCTTTCCGGCCAGAACATGGATGCGACCCAGCGCATCGGCGGTGGCGGCGGCGACATGTCCGGCGGCGTGCAGGCCGGCGACAGCGGCTCGCGCTATCGCGGCGCGCAGGGGCTCGACCCGGCCTTCGTCAAGAGCCTCGAGAAGCAGTTCGGCTTCGACAAGCCGGCCTATGAGCGCTTCCTGAAGATGATCTCAGACTATGCCCGCTTCGACTTCGGCAAGAGCTATTTCCGCGATACCAGCGTGCTGAAGCTGATCAAGGAGAAGCTGCCGGTATCGATCTCGCTCGGCATCTGGATGACGCTTTTATCCTATCTGATCTCGATCCCGCTCGGCATCCGCAAGGCGGTGCGCGACGGCTCGCGCTTCGACACCTGGACGAGTGCGATCGTCATTATCGGTTACGCCATCCCGGGGTTTCTGTTCGCGATCTTGCTGATCGTGCTGTTTGCCGGCGGCTCGTTCCTGCAATGGTTCCCGTTGCGCGGGCTGACCTCGGATAACTGGGCCGAACTGTCGCTTGTCGGCAAGATCACCGATTATTTCTGGCATCTGGCGCTGCCGCTGACGGCGATGTCGCTCGGCGCCTTCGCCACCACGACGTTGCTCACCAAGAACTCGTTCCTCGACGAGATCCGCAAGCAATATGTGCTGACGGCGCGCATGAAAGGCCTGAGCGAGACCCGCGTGCTCTATGGCCACGTGTTCCGCAACGCCATGCTGATCGTGGTGTCGGGCTTCCCGGCCGCCTTCGTGCATGCGTTCTTCGCCGGCTCGCTGCTGATCGAGACGATCTTCTCGCTCGACGGGCTTGGGCTGCTGTCCTACGAATCGACGCTCAACCGCGATTATCCGGTGGTGTTCGCCAATCTCTACATCTTCTCGCTGCTGGGCCTCGCGGTCAGCCTGATTTCCGACATCACCTATATGTGGATCGATCCGCGCATCGATTTCGAGGCGCGGGAGGTGTGATGAGCCTGCTCTCGGCCGGCGAGACGGCTCCCCTCGCCCCTGCCCTGCCGGCGCAGGGCTGGCTCAAGCTTAGCCCGATCAACCGGCGCCGCCTCGCGGTGTTCAAGCGCAACCGACGGGGTTACTGGTCGTTCTGGATCTTCATCGTGCTGTTCGGCCTGAGCCTGTTCGCCGAGGTGATCGCCAATGACCGGCCGCTGATCGCCTCCTACAAGGGCGAGTTGCTGGTGCCGGTGCTGCGCGATTATCCGGAAGAGAAATTCGGCGGCTTCCTGGCGACGACCGACTATCGCGATCCGGTCATCGCCGATGAGATCGCCAAGCATGGCTGGATGATCTGGCCGCCGATCCGCTTCTCCTACCAGACGATCAATCTCGACCTGCCCAAGCCCGCGCCCTCGCCGCCGAACTGGCTGCTGAGCGAGGCCGAATGCCAGGCGGCCGCCGCGCGAAAACCGGGTGCGACGCCGGGCCAGGGCTGCGCCAGCCTCGAGGAGAACTGGCTCGGCACCGATGATCGCGGCCGCGACGTGCTGGCGCGCCTGATCTACGGCTTCCGGCTCTCGGTGCTGTTCGGCTTCGCGCTGGCGCTGTTCTCCTCGGTGGTCGGCGTGGCGGTCGGCGCGGTGCAGGGCTATTTCGGCGGCTGGATCGACCTGATCGGCCAGCGTTTCATCGAGGTCTGGAACGCCATTCCGAGCCTCTATCTGCTGATCATCATCTCGAGCGTGATCGCGCCGGGCTTCTTCGTGCTGCTGTTCATCCTGCTGCTGTTCTCCTGGGTGACGCTGGTCGGCGTCGTGCGGGCCGAGTTCCTGCGCGCGCGCAATTTCGAATATGTCAAGGCGGCCAAGGCGCTTGGCCTTGGCGACGGCACCATCATGCGCAAGCACGTGCTGCCCAACGCCATGGTGGCGACGCTGACCTTCCTGCCCTTCGTGCTCAACGGCTCGATCGTCACGCTGACCTCGCTCGATTTCCTCGGCTTCGGCCTGCCGCCCGGCTCGCCCTCGCTCGGCGAGATGCTGAACCAGGGCAAGGCCAACCTGCAGGCGCCATGGCTCGGCCTGACCGCGTTCTTCACGCTGGCGCTGATGCTGTCGCTGCTGATCTTCGTCGGCGAGGCGGTGCGCGACGCCTTCGACCCGCGCAAGACATTGCGGTGAGCGCGGTGGACGCCCCCCTGCTCGCCGTCAGGAACCTGTCCGTCGCCTTCGCGCAGGACGGCAAGGAGACGCGCGCCGTCAACGGCATCTCGTTCCAGCTGGCGCGCGGCGAGACGCTGGCGCTGGTCGGCGAATCGGGCTCCGGCAAATCGGTGACGGCGCTGGCGCTGCTGCAACTCGCCGAGGGCGCGGCGCGCATCGGCGGCGAAGCGCTGTTTGCGGGCAAGAACCTGCTCGCGGCCGACGAACGCGCCATGCGCGAGGTGCGCGGCAACGCCATCACCATGGTGTTCCAGGAGCCGATGACCTCGCTCAATCCGCTGCACACGATCGAGCGCCAGATCGGCGAAATCCTCACGCTGCACAAGGGGCTGGGCGCAAGGGCGGCGCGCGCGCGCACGCTGGAACTGCTGCGCGAGGTCGGCATCCCGGAGGCGGAACACCGGCTCGGCGCCTATCCGCACCAATTGTCCGGCGGCCAGCGCCAGCGCGTGATGATCGCCATGGCGCTCGCCAACGAGCCGGCCCTGCTGGTGGCGGACGAGCCGACCACGGCGCTCGACGTCACCGTGCAGGCGCAGATCCTGGCGCTGCTCAAGCGCCTGCAGGCCCAGCACGGGCTCGCCATGCTGTTCATCACCCATGATCTCGGCATCGTGCGCCGCCTCGCGCAGCGCGTCGCGGTGATGCGGCGCGGCGAGATCGTCGAGACCGGCGCGGTCGAGCAGGTATTCGATGCGCCGCAGCACCCCTATACGCAGGCGCTGCTCGCCGCCGAGCCCAAGGGCGCGCCGCTGCCGATCGCCGCCGATGCGCCGACGGTCGTCGAAGTGCAGGACCTCAAGGTGTGGTTCCCGATCAGGCGCGGCTTCTTCCGGCGCACCGTAGGCCATGTCAAGGCGGTCGACGGCATCAGCCTGAGCGTGCGCGCCGGCGAGACGGTCGGCGTGGTCGGCGAATCAGGCTCCGGCAAGACGACGCTCGGCCAGGCGCTGCTGCGCCTGATCCGCTCGGAAGGGCCGATCCTCTATCTCGGCCGGCGCATCGACGGCGAGAGCCCGAAGGGCATGCGCCCGTTGCGCAAGGCGTTGCAGATCGTGTTCCAGGACCCTTACGGCGCGCTCTCGCCACGGCTTTCCGTGGCCGAGATCGTCGAGGAGGGGCTGCTGGTCGCGCGCCATCCGCCGGCCTATGCGGCGCGGCGCGAGATCGTGGCGCGCGCGCTCGCCGATGTCGGGCTCGACCCCGCCACCATGGACCGCTACCCGCACGAATTCTCCGGCGGCCAGCGCCAGCGCATCGCCATCGCACGCGCCATGGCGCTGGAGCCCGATTTCGTCGTGCTCGACGAGCCGACCTCCGCGCTCGACATGAGCGTGCAGGCGCAGATCGTCGACCTGCTGCGCGGCTTGCAGGAGAAGCGCCGGCTGGCCTACCTTTTCATCAGCCATGATCTCAGGGTCGTGAAGGCGCTCGCCAACCAGGTGATCGTGATGAAGGATGGCCGCATCGTCGAGCAGGGCCCGGCACAAGCCGTGTTCGACGCGCCGAAGCAAGCCTATACGCGCGCGCTGATGGCCGCCGCCTTCCAGCGCGCCGAGCCGGAGGCGCAGACGTGAGCCGGGCCTTCCTGCTCGTGCTCGATTCGGTCGGCTGCGGCGCCGCGCCCGACGCGGCCGCCTTCGGTGACGAGGGTGCCGATACGCTCGGCCACATCGCGGCAGCCTGCGCGGCGGGCCAGGCCGACCGGGCCGGATTGCGCCACGGGCGGCTCATGATGCCGCATCTTGCCGGCTACGGGCTGGGCGCGGCCTGTGCCACCGCATCCGGCCGCGTGCCGCCGGGGCTGGAAGCCGTGCCCTCCGGCTGGCACGGTTCGGCGATCGAGACCTCGGCCGGGCGCGATACGCCGTCCGGCCATTGGGAAATCGCCGGCGCGCCGGCCGATTTCGCCTGGGGCTATTTCCCGAAGACGGTGCCGTGCTTCCCGCCGGCGCTGAGCGAGGCGATCATCCGCGAAGGCCGGCTGCCCGGCCTGCTCGGCAACCACCATGCCAGCGGCACGGCGATCGTGCAGGAACTCGGCGCCGAGCATGTCGCGACGGGCAAGCCGATCGCCTATACCTCCGTCGACAGCGTCATCCAGATCGCGGCGCATGAGAGCGCCTTCGGGCTCGAGCGGCTCTATGGGCTGTGCCAGGCGGTGCGCCCGCTCGTCGATGCGCTGCGCATCGGCCGCGTCATCGCCCGGCCGTTCGTCGGCGATGCGGCAAGCGGCTTCACGCGCACGACGAACCGCAAGGATTTCGCGCTGCCGCCGCCGCATGGCAACCTGCTCGACCGGGCGGCGGAGGCAGGCCGCGCCGTGATCAGCCTCGGCAAGATCGGCGATATTTTCTGCCATCGCCATGCCGGCACCGAGATCAAGGCCGCCGGCAACATGGCCTTGTTCGACCGGCTGCTCGCGGGCGCCGCCGCCCTGCCCGACGGCGGGCTGCTCTTCGCCAATTTCGTCGATTTCGATACCGATTACGGTCACCGCCGCGATGTCGCCGGCTATGCGGCGGCGCTCGAAGCCTTCGACCGCCGCGTTCCGGACCTCGCCGCGCGGCTCAGCGCCGGCGATCTCGTCATCGTCACCGCCGACCATGGCAACGACCCGACCTTCAAGGGCAGCGACCATACGCGCGAGCAGGTGCCGATCGTCGGCTTCGGGCCGGGCCTCAGGCCCCGCGCGCTCGGCCAGCGCGGGACCTTCGCCGATATCGGCCAGAGCGTGGCGCGCCATCTCGGGCTCGCCCCGGTGGCGCGGGGCAACGCCTTTGCGTGAGCCGGCTCAAGCTTCGGCGGCAGCGGCGCGCAACGGCATCTCGCCCCGGCTTGCCGCGATGCCATATTGCAGGCTGCGCGCGATCAGGGCGGCCTTGGCCATGAACAGCTCGGCCTTCGGGCCGGGGCAGAGCGCCTGCGTGGTCTCGTCGAAAAGCTGCAGCCAGCGCACGAAATGCTCAGGCTCGATGTCGGGGATACGGGCATGGGCGACCATCGGCGCGCCGTGGAAGCGGCCCGACATCAGCAGCACCGACGACCAGAAATCGCACATCTTGGCGAGGTGGACGTCCCAATTGTCGCCGATGACCCGGTTGAAGATGTCCTTCAGCAGCGCGTCGCTGCGCACCTTGCCGTAGAAGCCGTGCACCACGGCTTGGATCAGCGCCTCGTCGACGCCGAGCGGGCCGCCCGCGCTCAAATGCAACCGCGACAGGGCATCCCTGGCTTCGCGCTCAACCGAACTCATCAAAATCGCTCCATCCGCATAGATCATTTCTCGTTTTGATGGAACCATCAAAACGCGATAAAAATGATCTAAATCATATAATTAGAGCATTTCTTCTGCAGAAAACCGGTAGCCACTTTTCTGCGAAATGCTCGTGGCCAGTTTAAACATGCACATTCGATGCATGTTTTCAAGCCGTGCCGCGGCGGAGCATCACACCGCGCGGGTGATGCCGCCGTCGACGCGGATGTTCTGCCCGGTAATGTAGCCGGCGCCGGGCGAGGCGAGGAAGGCGACGGTCGCGGCGATCTCGTCCGCCGTGCCGTAGCGCTTCATCGGCACGCTGTCGCGGCGCTCCGGCGTCGCCGGCAGGCTGTCGATCCAGCCCGGCAGCACGTTGTTCATGCGGATATTGTCGGCCGCATAGGCATCGGCGAAAATCTTGGTGAAGGAGGCGAGCCCGGCGCGAAACACGGCGGAGGTCGGGAACATGGCGCTCGGCTCGAAGGCCCAGGCGGTCGAGATGTTGATGATGACGCCCGCTTTCTGCTTCTGCATCGCCGGCACCACCAGCCGCGTCGGGCGGATGGCGTTGAGGAGATAGGTCTCCATCCCCTTGTGCCAGTCCTCGTCGGTGATCTCGAGGATCGGCGCGCGCGGGCCATGGCCGGCGCTGTTGACGAGCACGTCGATGCGGCCCCAGCGCGCCAGCGCGCCGTCGGCGAGGCGCTTGAGGTCGTCGCCCGACTGGTTGGAGCCGGTGACGCCGAGGCCGCCCAGCTCCTTGGCGAGCGCCTCGCCCTTGCCGGAGGAGGACAGAACCGCGACCTTGAACCCGTCGGCCGCCAGACGCCGCGCCGCCGCCGCCCCCATGCCGCTGCCGCCGGCCGTGATCATCGCGACTTTTTCCGCTGCCATGAAACCTCTCCCGAGCAAGTGCCTGACCGCCACCGTACCATCGCCAGAACGGAAACGCCTGTGCGTTTTGTTGCCCCGGCGAAACACCGGCGCGGTCACGGCTTGGCGGTCACGACTTGGCCGTCGCGCGCGTTTGGCTTACCGATCGGGAAACGCGAACATTCTCAAGCGAGGGCAACAGGTGCGCATGCTGACCGCGAAGGACCCGGCCTTTCGAACACGCATCCAGGCGAGCTTCGACAGGCAAGGGCTGATGAAGACCCTCGGCGCATCGATCCTGCACATCGAGCCCGGCGCCGTCGAGATCGCGCTGGCGCCAACGCCCGCCGTCTCGCAGCAGCACGGTTTCGTGCATGCCGGCGCGGTGGCGGCGATCGCCGACAGCGCCGCCGGCTATGCCGCGCTCAGCCTGATGGCGCCGGGCGCCGGCGTGCTGACCACCGAATTCAAGATCAACCTGGTGGCGCCGGCCGCCGGCGAGCGCCTCGTGGCGCGCGGCCGCGTCATCAAGGCCGGGCGCACGCTGACCCTGGCGCAAACGGAGGTCGTTTCCGAAACGGCGGGCGAGGAAAAGCTCGTCGCGCTGCTCACCGCGACCATGATGACGATCGAGGGCCGGGACGGCGTCGCCGACTGAGGCTGTCGGCGGCATCACGTGCCTGTCATGAAAGCAGGCGATATGCCGGCCATGACCAGCGCCGCAACCAGCGATTCGCCCGACACATCGCATGTCCGAAACTATCGGACCCTGTTCATCTCGGATGTTCACCTCGGCACGCGCGGCAGCCAGGCCGGGGCGCTGCTCGAATTCCTGAAGCACCATCACGCCGAGATGATCTATCTGGTCGGCGACATCGTCGATGGCTGGCGGCTGAAATCCGGCTGGTACTGGCCGCAAAGCCATAATGACGTCGTGCAGAAATTGCTGCGCCAGGCGCGCAAGGGCAGCAGGATCATCTATATTCCCGGCAATCACGACGAATTCCTGAGGGAATTCTACGGCACGCATTTCGGCGGCATCGAGCTGCGCGAGACGGCGCTGCACGAGGCGGCCGACGGCCGGCGCTACCTCGTCATCCATGGCGACATTTTCGACGTCGTCGTGCGCCATGCGCGCTGGCTCGCCTATCTCGGCGACGGGGCCTATGAGATCGCGCTCCGGCTCAGCGCCTGCATCAACCTGGTGCGGCGCAAGCTCGGCTTCTCCTACTGGTCGCTATCGGCCTGGGCCAAGCTGAAGGTCAAGAACGCCGTCAGCTTCATCGGCAAGTTCGAGGAAACGCTGGCCTCCGAGGCAAGGCGCCACAATGTCGACGGCGTGATCTGCGGCCATATCCACTGCGCCGCCATGCGCGATTTCGACGGTTTCACCTATATCAATACCGGCGACTGGGTCGAAAGCTGCACCGCGGTCGCCGAGCATGAGGACGGGCGCATGGAGATCATCCGCTGGGCTGAACGGAGCCGGCTGCTCAACGAGCGGCACGCGCTCGCGCTCGTGCCGCGACGGCGGCGCGCGGCGTAGGCGGCGATGCGTATCCTCATCGTCACCGATGCCTGGCGCCCGCAGGTCAACGGCGTGGTGCGCACGCTCGAGAAGCTCGGCGAGACGCTGCAGGCGCGCGGCGTCGACGTGACGTTCCTGACGCCGGAAGGCTATCCGAGCGTGGCGCTGCCATCCTATCCGGAAATCAGGCTCGCGGTCGCTTCCGCGCGCCAGATCGCGCGGCGGATCGCCGATGCTGCGCCTGACTGCATCCATATCGCCACCGAGGGGCCGCTCGGCTTGCTGGCGCGGCGCGCCTGCCTTGCCGAGGGTCGCAGCTTCACGACCAGCTATCACACGCGCTTTCCCGAATTCCTGCGCGCCCGCACGCCAGTGCCGGAAAGCTGGGGCTATGCCTGCATGCGCCGCTTCCACAATGCCGGATGCGGCACGCTGGTGGCGACGCCGTCGCTGGCGGCGGAACTGGCGGCGAAAGGCTTCACCCATCTCAGGCCATGGACGCGCGGCGTCGACACGGTGCTGTTCGATCCGCGAAAGAGGGTCGATCTCGGCTTGCCGTCGCCGATCTTCCTCAGCTTCGGCCGGGTGGCGGTGGAAAAGAACCTGCCGGCCTTTCTCGATCTCGCCCTGCCGGGCAGCAAGGTCGTCGTCGGCGACGGACCGGACCTCGCCCGGCTGAAGGCGCGCTATCCCGCCGTGCATTTCCTCGGCCTGCGCACCGGCGAGGAATTGGCCGCGCTCTATGCGGCGAGCGACGTGTTCGTGTTTCCCAGCCGCAGCGATACGTTCGGCAACGTGCTGCTCGAGGCGCTGGCGAGCGGCTGTCCGATCGCGGCCTATCCGGTGACCGGGCCGCGCGACATTGTCGGCGAGACGCGCTGCGGCGTGCTGTCGGAGGACCTGCGCGAGGCGGCGCTTGGCGCGCTCGCGGTGCCGCGCGAGCACGCCCGCGCGCGTGCCCTTGCCTATAGCTGGGCGGAATGCGCGGCGCAGTTTCTCGCCCATCTGTGGCCGCACCCCGATCAGGCGGCGGCCTGAACAGCGGTTTGCCGCTGGAAAATCATTACGCTGGGCGCCTATATTGTATTGATTCTAAAAGATAAATTGAAAAATCAGGCGTTGAATCCGCCGGCATGGCGTTATAGGTGAGCGCATCCGACACCGTACAACCCGAGCCATTCGGGGGAGGGGTTCTCACACGCTCGCACCATTCCTGATCATGCTGCGCGAGGGGCTCGAAGCCGCTCTGATCACCGGCATCATTGCAAGCTATCTCCGCCAGACCGGACGGTCCGCCTGGATGCCGGTCGTGTGGATCGGCATCCTGCTGGCCGTCGCCGTTTCGCTGCTCGCCGGCGCGGCGTTGCAGTTGATCAGCGCCGAATTCCCGCAAAAGGGCCAGGAACTGTTCGAGGCCGTCGTCGGCCTGATCGCGGTCTGCGTGCTGGTCTCGATGGTGTTCTGGATGCGCAAGGCGGCGCGCTCGATGAAGGCCGGCTTGCAGCACGCGATCGACGATGCGTTTTCATCGTCGTCGGCGGCAGCCTGGGGCCTCGTCGGCATGGTGTTCTTCGCCGTGGCGCGCGAGGGGCTGGAATCGGTGTTCTTCCTGCTGGCGATCTTCGAGCAGAGCCCCGGCGCGGCGGCGCCGCTCGGCGCGCTCGCCGGGCTGATCACGGCCACGGCGATCGGCTATCTGATCTATGCCGGCGGCATGCATCTCAACCTGCGCCGCTTCTTCCGCTGGACCGGCGTGTTCATCCTGATCGTCGCGGCCGGCATCCTGGCGAGCGCGTTGCGCAGCCTGCACGAAGCCGGCCTCTGGAACCTGCTGCAGGAGCGCGCCTACGACCTGAGCGCCATCCTGCCGGTGTCCGGGCCGCTCGGAACGGTGCTGTCGGGCCTGTTCAACTATCAGGAGGCGCCGGCGGTCGGGGAGGTCGCGGCCTATATCGGCTTCCTCGCCGTCAGCCTGGTCCTGTTCCTGCGCCCGCATGGCCAGGCGGCAGGGCACGGAGCGCCCGTGCCGGCGCGCGGGTCCGGCTCATGAGCACCGAAAAATCCGCGGCGCCGCGGCCATCGCGCGCCATGCCGCTCGCCGTCGCGGCGGCCGCCGTGCTCGTGCTGGCGAGCGGCGGCCTGTTCTACTACGCCACGATCAGCAAGCAGGCCGCGCCGGCGGATGGCGCGACCAGGGTCGAGATCGGCGCGAGCGCCTGCACGCCGAACGAACTGGCGCTGCCGGCCGGGCGGCACGTATTCGAGATCCACAACGCCTCGCAGCGCCCGGTCGAATGGGAAATCCTCGACGGCATCATGGTGATCGAGGAGCGCGAGAACATCCTGCCGGGCTTCCGGCAGCGGCTGACGGCCTCGCTCAAGCCTGGCACCTACGAGATCACCTGCGGCCTGCTGTCGAACCCGCGCGGCAAGCTGGTGGTGGCGGCGACCGCCGCCTCCGACGCCGCCGCGACGGCCGGCCCCGACCTGAAGGCGTTCATCGGGCCGCTATCGGAATACAAGGTGTTCCTGGTCATGCAGGGCAGTGCCCTGGTAGCGGCGACGCAAGACCTCGTCGCGGCCATCCGGCGCGGCGATGTCGCGCGCGCCCGCGCGCTCTATGCGCCGGCCCGCGCCGGCTATCGCGCGGTCGCGGCCGTTGCCGGACGCTGGGCCGACTTGCAGAACAGCATCGATCCGGCGGCGGACTATCTCGAGAAGCGCGAGCAGGATGCCGGCTTCACCGGGTTCCACCGCATCGAATATGGTTTGTTTGCCGGCAACACGACGGAGGGGCTGCAACCGGCGGCCGACAGGCTTCTCGCCGACGTCACCACGCTCAAGGCGCGCCTTGGCGCCGTCAAGCTGGCGCCGGACGACCTCACGCAGGGCGCCGCGCGCCTGGCGCGCCGGCTCGCCGACGGCAGGATCGAGCGCGGCGAGAATGCCTATGCCCATAGCGATCTCGCCGATCTCGACGCCAGTCTTGCCGGGCTCGCGAAAATGGCCCGGCTCGTGCGCCCGCTGATCCCGACCGCTGCGGCCGATCTCGCCAAACAACTCGACGGCCGCGTCGATGCCGTGCGCCAGGCGCTGGCGGCGCTCAAGAGCGGCGACGTCTACCCGTCCTATGAGCGCGTGGACGCCGCCGGCCGGCGCGCCCTCGCCGGAGATTTCCGCGACCTTGCCGACACGCTCGACACGGTCTCCGCGCGGCTTTCGCCAGGGTGACATGATGAGCAGGTCCGACGATCCATCCGCTTCCCGCAGCAACCGGCGCCGCCAGTTCCTGATCGGCATGAGCGCAGCCGCGACCGGCGCGCTCGCCGCCGCACCGGCGCACGCCGAGACCGCGCCCACGCAGCGCCATGTCACCGATGCGCCGAACGCGCACGCCTCGGCGCAGGCGCGCTGGCCGTTTTATGGCAAGCATCAGCAGGGCATCACCACGCCGCGCCCGGCGGCTGGCATGGTGGCGGCGTTCGATGTCATCGCCACCACGCCCGACGCGCTCGAGGCGATGTTCCGCGCCCTCAGCGCACGGCTGGCCTTCCTGACGCAGGGCGGCATGCCGCCAGAACTCGACCCCAAGCTGCCGCCGGCCGATTCCGGCATTCTCGGGCCGGTGATCGAGCCCGACAACCTGACCGCGACGGTTTCCCTCGGCAATGCCCTGTTCGCCGACCGGGACTGGCTGCGCCCCCTGAAGCCGCGCCGCCTGCAACGCATGACGCGCTTTTCCAACGATGCGCTCGAGGCGCGGCTGTGCCACGGCGACCTGCTGCTGCAATTCTGCGCCAACCGGCCCGACACCACCATCCACGCGCTGCGCGACATCGTGAAGATGATGCCGGACACGCTGGTGCTGCGCTGGAAGCAGGAAGGCACGGTGCCGGTGCTGCCGGCCGCCGCCAAGGGCCGCGCCGAAAGCGCGCGCAACTTCCTCGGGTTCCATGACGGCTCGGCCAATCCCGATGCCGGCGACGCGAAACTGATGCAGCGCGTCGTCTGGGTCGGCGAGGGCGATGACGAGCCGCGCTGGGCGGTGCGCGGCAGCTATCAGGCGGTGCGCATCATCCGCAATTTCGTCGAGCGCTGGGACCGCACGCCGCTGCGCGAGCAGGAGCATATTTTCGGCCGACGCAAGGCGAGCGGCGCGCCCTTCGACGGCAGGACGGAGTTCGACGTGCCCGATTACGCGCGCGATCCCGACGGCCGGGTCACGCCGCTCGATGCCCATATCCGGCTCGCCAATCCGCGCACGCCGAGCACCGCGCGCAACCTGATGCTGCGGCGCCCGTTCAACTATTCCAACGGCGTCAACAAGGCCGGCCAACTCGACATGGGCCTGTTGTTCATCTGCTACCAGGCCGACCTCGAAGCGGGCTTCATCACGGTGCAGAAGCGCCTGAACGGCGAGCCGCTGGAGGAATATCTGAAACCGGTCGGCGGCGGCTATTTCTACGTGCTGCCCGGCGCCGAGAGCGCGGACGACTATCTCGGCCGCACGCTGATCGAAGCGGCCCGCGCGGCCCCATCCCCGACATGAACAGGAGCCCTATCATGAAGCCACAGCATCTGCTTGCCGCCGGCGCGCTCGCGGCGTTTCTTTGCGGCCCGGCCGCCGCCGCGACGCTCGATCTCGTCGAGCCGATCGCCGCCTACAAGATCTACGTCTCCGAGAAATTGCAGACCCTGGTCACGGACACCAAGGCCTTTACCAGCGCCGTCAAGGCCGGCGACATCGCCACGGCCAAGCGCCTGTTCGCACCGACACGCATGAGCTACGAGGCGATCGAGCCGATCGCGGAACTGTTCGGCGATCTCGACAAGGCGATCGATTCACGCGCCGACGATTACGAGAAGGCGGAAAAATCGCCGGAATTCCAAGGCTTTCACCGCCTCGAATACGGTTTGTGGGCGCAAAACTCCACCGAAGGGCTGGCACCGGTCGCCGACAAGCTGATGGCCGACGTGACCACGCTGCACCAGCGCATCACCGATCTGGCGTTGCCGCCGGAAAAGGTCGTCGGCGGCGCGGCGGCGCTGATGGAAGAGGTCGCTGCCACGAAAATCTCCGGCGAGGAGGATCGCTACAGCCACACCGACCTGTGGGACTTCAAGGGCAATTTCGACGGCTCGCAGAAGATTTTCGAGCTGGTGCGCCCGCTGCTTGAAAACAGCGAGGCAGCGTTCGTGAAGAAGGTCGCGGATAATTTCGACACGGTCGACACGACGCTCGCCAAATACAAGGATGGCGCGGGCTATCAGTCCTATGACAAGCTGACCGACGGCGACCGCAAGATCCTGGCGAGCGCCGTCAACACGCTGGCGGAAGACCTGTCGACGCTGCGCGGCAAGCTCGGGCTGAACTAGAGCGCATCCGCCTGGCGCGGATTTCCCACTCTTAAATTATCAAACGAGTTCATCGGACCATCGCGAGCAGATCAGCTCGCGATGGTTCGATTTTTTTGTTCCGACCGGCGCTGAAGCGCCTGGCGCAAGACCCTATGGCGCGGCCGGCGCGGGCCGGCGATCGCCGGCCGGGCGCCGCTTGCTTGACAGCTTTGCGTTCTAGTATACAAGTATCCTGAAATGGCATCGACGAAACGGATGCCGTGAAGAGGAAACAGCTCATGGCAAGATTATCCTTGGTGAAGACCGCATTCGCGGCCGCCGCGCTCATGCTCGCGGCCGGCAGCGCCCAGGCGCAGACGCCGAGCATCCTGCAACAGGTCATCCAGCGCGGCACGCTGCGCATCGCCGTGCTCGGCAGCCTGCCGCCCTACAGCAAGGTGACGCCGAGCGGCGAGCCGGAAGGCTATGATATCGACATCGCCAAGCGCATCGCCGCGGCGCTGAAGGTCAAGCCGGAATTCGTGGTCGGCGACATTCCGAGCCGCGTGACCGCCCTGCAGACGCATAAGGTCGATCTCACCATCGCCGATTTCACGCGCAACGTCGAACGCTCGACCACGGTCGCCTTCACCGACCCCTATCTGGTGACGGTGATGCGCCTGATGGTGCGCGAGGACAACAAGGCCAAGACGATCGCCGAACTCGATACGCCCGAGACCCGCATCGCCATCTCGCGCGGCGGCACGGCCGAGCATGCGGTGCCGGCCAACCTGCCGAAGGCGAAGATCGTCCGCTTCAACACCCAGGCGGATGAGCTGAACGCGCTGCTCTCCGGCCAGGTCGATGCCATGGCCGAGGATAATTTCTACAACACGCAGGCGATCAAGGATCATCCCGCCAAGCTCAAGCAGCTTGAGGGCGACCTCGCCCGCGCCGAAATCGCCATCGGCCTGCCGGCCGGCGATTTCGACTGGTACCGCGTCATCAACCTGTGGGTGCACCAGTTCAACGCCACCGGCGACAACGCCAGGCTGTTCAAGAAATGGTTCGGCTTCGACCAGCCGACGATCCAGGCCAAGTTCTAGAGCGAACCGGGCCGGCGGGCGGGCGTTTCATATGCCCGCCACCCGGCCGGCTAGCCTAACGAGGGCGCGATGCAATACACCTTCGCCTTGCGCACCATCTATCCCTATCTCGGCACGTTGTGGCAGGCAGCGCTTGTCACGCTCTACCTGTCGCTACTGGGCATCGCCATCAGCCTGGTGATCGGCGCGGGCGTGGCGGTGATGCGCCGGAGCCGCTCCATGCCGGTGCGATTCCTCGGCGCGGCCTATGTCGAGGTGATGCGCAACACGCCGTTGCTGGTCATTCTCTATATCGTCTATTTCGCCCTGCCCCAGACCGGCTTGCGCCTGTCATCCTTCACCGCCGCCCTGATCGGCCTGTCGCTGAACAGCGCCGGCTACATGGCCGAGATCCTGCGTGCCGGGCTGATCGCCATCCCGCACGGTCAGCGCGAGGCCGCAGCTTCCCAGGGCATGAGCGGGCTGCAAGCCTTCCGCTATATCGTGTTTCCGCAGGTCATCCGCATCGTGTATGCGCCGCTCGGCAACCAGTTCATCGCCGTGATCCTCGCCTCGTCGCTGGCCTCGGTGATCGCGGTCGAGGATGTCGCGTCGTGGATGCAGACGATCGGCTCGACCTCATTCCGCTTCTTCGAGACCTTCGTGGTGGCGGCGGGCGTCTATCTGGTGCTGTGCCAGAGCGTCAATCTCGGCCGCATCGCCATCGGGCGGGCCTTGTTCAAGCATCTCAGGAGCGCGCGGTGAACCAGAGCTGGGTCGCTTTCCTGCCGCTATTCGTCAAGGCGGCCGGCATCACCATCTGGCTGAGCTGGCTGGCGCTGATGATCGGCGCGTTCGGCGGCACGCTGATCGCCCTGATGCGCACGTCGCGCTTCCTGCCGCTGCGGCTGGTGGCGCTGCTCTATACCGAGTTCTTCCGCTCGATCCCGATCCTGATCGTGCTGTTCTTCGCCTATTTCGGCGTGCCGCTGGTGCTGGGCATCGACCTGCCGCCGTTTGCCGCCGCGACCTGCGCGCTGGCGCTGCATGCCAGTTCCACCATGTCGGAGGTGGTGCGCGCCGGCATCGAGAGCGTCGGCAAGGGGCAGTGGGAGGCGGCGCATGCCTCGGGCATGCGCTATCCGGCCATCATGCGCTATGTCGTGGGACCGCAGGCGATCCGGGTCATCCTGCCGCCATCGGTCGGGGTCTATGTCGCGACGCTGAAGGAATCCTCGCTTGCCTCGATCATCGGCTATATCGAACTGACCAAGACCGGCCTGCTGGTGCGCGAATCGACCGGCGGCGGCTTCGCGCCGCTGCTCGTGCTGGCCGTGATCTACTTCCTGATCAACTACGCGATTTCGCTCGGCGGGGCCGCGCTGGAGCGGCGCTTCGACGTCGGCCAGAAATTCCTTACCGTGGGGGCTGGCCAATGACCGGGCCGATTCTGGAAATCGACACTCTCGTCAAGCGCTTCGGCAGCCGGACGATCCTCGACGGGCTGACGATGAGCGTGCATCCGGGCGAGGTCGTGTGCTTCGTCGGCCCGAGCGGCACCGGCAAGTCGACGCTGCTGCGCTGCGTCAACGGGCTCGAGGATATCCAGGGCGGGGAAATCCGCTTCGAGGGCGAGAAGGTCGAGGCGCGCTCCAAGCGCATCGTCGCGGTGCGCAAGCGCATCGGCATGATCTTCCAGCAGTTCAACCTCTATCCCCACCTGACCGCGCTCGAGAATGTCGTGCTCGCGCCCGTCGTGGTGCATGGCGAGGCGCGCAAGGAGGTCGAGGCGCGCGCCCGCGTGCTGTTCGAGAAGGTGCGGCTGTCGCATCGCATCGATGCCTATCCGGCGCAGATGTCGGGCGGCGAGCAGCAGCGCGTGGCGATCGCCCGCTCGCTGGCCGCCAATCCGCATCTCCTGATGTTCGACGAGCCGACCTCGGCGCTCGATCCCGAGACGGTCGGCGACGTGCTGGCGGTGATGCGCGACCTGGCGCTCGAAGGGCGCACCATGCTGGTGGTGACGCATGAGATTCGCTTCGCGGCCGATGTCGGCACGCGCATGGTGTTCATGGATCAGGGTCGCATCGTTGAGGACCGCCCTCCCCGCGACATGCTGGCCGATCCCAGCACCGAGCGCGCCAAGCGCTTCCTCAGTTCGATCCAGGGCTGAGCGCCGATGGCCCGCCTCAGCAATGTCGCCAAGATGGCGGCGCGTGTCAGCGCGCAGCAGCTCTACGAGGATCTGCGCGGCAAGATCGTGCGCTGCGAATTGCGCCCCGGCGAAGCGATCAGCGAGACCAACACCGCCAATGCCTATGGCGTCAGCCGCACGCCGATCCGCGAGGTGTTCTGGCGGCTCGGCGAGGACGGCTTGCTGCGCGTCGTGCCGCAGGTCGGCACGTTCGTGGCGCCGATCCGGATCGCCTCGGTGCGCGACAGCCAGTTCGTGCGCGAGACGCTGGAATGCCGCGTGGTGGAAGAAGCCGCCGGCAAGGCGAGCGAGGCCGATGTCGCGGCGCTCAACGCCCATCTTGCCACGCAGCGGCAGGCGATCACCCGTGGCGATCACATCGCCTTCTTTGCCTCGGACGAGGCCCTGCACCGCCAGATCATGGCGATCACCGACCGCCCGTTCGTGTGGCAGATCATCGCCTCGGCGAAATCGCAGCTCGATCGCGTGCGCTTCATTTCGCTCGAGGATGCCGGCTGGCTCGAGCAGATGTTCAGCCAGCACGAGGCCATCGTACGCCACATCGCCCGGCACGAGCCGGAGGCGGCCCGGCGCGTCATGCAGGCGCATCTGCGCTCGGCCTTCGCCGCCATCGACCGCATCGCCAAGGAGCACTCGGATTTCTTCGAGGGGCTCGATGGCGATGAGCGGGGCGGCGTTGAATGACGGGCGATTCTTGTAACGGAGATTGAAGTCGTGGAACAGACATGGCGCTGGTGGGGGCCGAACGACCTGATAACCCTGGCCGATATCTGCCAGACGGGCGCGACCGGCATCGTCACGGCCCTGCACGAGGTGCCGGCGGGTGAGGTCTGGCCGAGCGCGGCGATCGCCGCGCGCAAGCGCATCATCGAGCACGACCGCACGCTCGGCCTGCGCTGGAGCGTCGTCGAGAGCGTGCAGGTGCATGAACGCATCAAGCTCGGCGACGGCGACCTGACACCGCTGTTCGAGAATTTCCGCCAGACGATCCGCAACCTCGCCGCCAACGGCATCGACATCGTGTGCTACAATTTCATGCCGGTGCTCGATTGGGCGCGCACGCAACTGCGCGCGCCGCTGCCGGGCGGGGCCAACGCCTTGCGCTTCAATGCAGCCGAATTCGCGGCGTTCGATTGCTTCATGCTCGAGCGCGAGGGCGCCGAGCACAGTTGGTCGCAGGACGTCTACGCCCGCGCCAAACGCTGGTTCGACGCCTCGACGCCGCGCATGCGCGAGGACCTGCTCGCCACCATCATGGCCGGGTTGCCGGGCGCCTACGACCGCTACGACATCGCCGGATTGCGCGCGATGCTGAAGCGCTATCACGGCTTCGGCCGCGACGAGTTGCGCGCGACGCTGGCGCGCTTCCTGCACGAGGTGGTGCCGACGGCGGCCGAGCACGGCGTGCGCCTGTGCATCCATGCCGACGATCCGCCGCGTCCGCTGCTCGGCCTGCCGCGCATCGCCGGTTCGGAAGAGGACATCGCCTTCATCCTCGGCGTTGTCGATGAGCCGGCTAACGGGTTGACGCTGTGCACCGGCTCGCTCGGCGCCAGGCCGGCGAACGACCTGCCGGCCATCGCCCGCCGCTTCGCCGACCGCATCCATTTCGTGCATTTGCGCAACGTGAAGAACGACCCGGACGGGTCCTTCATGGAGGCGGACCACCTCGATGGCGACACCAACATGGTCACCATGGTCAAGATCCTGCTCGAGGAGCAGAAACGCCGCAAGGATGCCGGACGCGCCGATTGGCGCATTCCGTTCCGCTCCGACCATGGTCACGAGATGCTGGACGATGTCGGCAAGGCGACGCATCCGGGTTACCCGGCGATCGGGCGCATGCGCGGGCTCGCCGAACTGCGCGGCGTGATGCGGGCGGTGGCCGAACTCAACGGCTTACCCCTCGCCTGAGGGCAAGGGTGAGCGGCACCGCCGCTTTCGTCAGCCCATTGCGTGCCGCGCGGGTATGATCCGGGTTGCCCGCAACCGTTCCAAAGCCTCGATGATCGATGGCTCGGTCTCGACCGTGTCATGGAATCCATGCCGGCGTGCCTTGGCCGTCGAGGACATGTCGTCCCAATCCGCCGCGAAAAGAAAGTCGCCGAAGCTCCAGTTGGCGAGGGCTTGCAAGTCGGAAATGCCCAGCCCGCACCGGTCGCTCATCGCACGCCACAACGTGGCCGAGGTCGCCATGGTGGCGGCCAGTTTCTGCGGCCGGACGATGCCCATCGGAACGCCGAAAAACGCCGCAAGGCGGGGCCAGAGGCTGCACCAGCGGAAATAATCGCTATTGACGATGTTGAAGGACTGGTTGGCGCATGCCGGCGTCGTCGCCATCCACACCATTGCCCTGCACAGCAATCCGATGTCCGTCGCCTGCGACACGGACCGGAAACACGCTTCCGTTCCCGGAAAATCAAGCGGCAGGCCGCGTTCGGCGCAGATCGCGCCATAGGCTCCAAGAAGCGTGATCAGGTTGAACGGATACCCGGTCGTGGTGCCGCAGACGATATGCGGGCGGACCGTCGACCAGGTCCAGGAGCGTCCGCCCTGGAGCGCCGCCACATAGTCGTGCTGATCGTAATAGTAATTGGGCGGCATGTGCCGTGGATCGTCTTCCCGGGCCGGGGTGCGATACGGCCCGAGATGGCTGCCATACCATTTGGTGCCATGGACGAGGCAGACATGCTCAAGCGCCGCGCTGTCTTCCAGCGGCTCGAGCAGGTTTCTCAGCATGGCGAGGTTGGTGCGCGCCTCGAGCGCCGTATCGCGATGGCTGAAACGGGCACAGAAGAAGATATGCGTGACGTCTCTCAGGCCGGCGGCGGCGGCGCGGCAGGCCTCGGCATCGAGCAGATCGAGACGCAAATGCTCATAGGCCACCGGTCGCGCCGGGGCGGAACGCGAGACCCCGACGACGTGCCAGTCGCCGCACGCTTGCAGATGGCTGGCGACGTTGCCGCCGACGAGCCCGAGGGAGCCGACGACCAGGGCTTTGCATGGGCGTTGCCTGATGGCGGAAGCGGTCATCGCGTGGTCGGCCTCAAGACGATTTCGTCGACATTGACGCCATGCGGCTGGGACACGGCCCAGGTCACGGCACGGGCGATGTCGGCCGGCTCGAGCCAGCCGGGAAAATTCGCGTAGAAGTGCTCGGCCCGGTCCTCGTCGCCGGCCCAGCGCCGCGAGGCGAAGCCGCTGCGCACGATGGCCGGGATGAGCTCGATGAAGCGAAGCTCCGTTGCCCGGTAATCGAGCCTGAGCCCGGCCATCAAACCATGCAGGGCATGTTTCGTCGCGCCGTAGAAGCTGAGGCCGGCCGCCGCATCGCGCGTGACGATCGAGCCGATGGTGACGATATCGCCCGTGCCACGGGCGAGGAAGCCCGGCAGGAGCGCGTGGATGAGCAGCGCGGCCGAGGTGAAGTTGACGGCGAGCTTGTCGGCCATGTGCCGCACATCGCTTTCGCCGAAGGGAAGGTTTCCGCCGGCGTCATGGCCGGCCGCGCACACGAGCAGGTCAACGGTCCAATGCGCCGGCACCGCCGCGACGAGAGGCGCGACCGAATCGGGGGCCGCCAGATCGCTCGCGACGACATGAAGCCGCTCGCCATGGGTCGCCTGAAGCCCGTCGAGCTGCTCGACGCGCCGGCCGGTGGCGAGGACTTGCGATCCGGCCGCGAGCAGCGCGCCGGTGATCGCCAGGCCGATGCCGCTCGTGGCCCCGGTGACGATGGCGGTTCGGCCGTTGAGCTTTGCGGGCGCGTCCATCATGCCGGCCTTCTCCTGCGTGCGTTGCCGGCGGCGGAGGGCTCGACCCAGGTCTCGGGTCCGATGCCCGACAGGCGCAGCACGTCCTTGCGGATTTTTTCCGTCGGCGTCTTGGGAAACTCCGCCATGAACTCGATGAAGCGCGGCACGGCGAAATCCGGCATGCGCGCCGCGCAATGGTCGAAAATCGCCTGATGCGCGGCATTCTCCCCCGTCTTGAGGACGATACAGGCCTTGACCTCCTGCTCGACCGAATCATAGGGCGACGGGATGCCGACGACCGCGACCTCCTTCACGGCCGGGTGTGTGTGCAGCACGGCCTCGACCTCGAAGGACGAGATGTTCTCGCCACGCCTGCGGATGCAATCCTTCATGCGGTCGACGAAATAGAAGAAACCGTCTGCGTCCCGGCGCATGACGTCTCCGGTGTGGAACCACAGGTTGCGCCACGCGGCGACCGTCTCCTGCGCGCGGCCGTGATAGCCGGACATGATGGTGAAAGGCGCCTTGCCGCGCACGAGCAATTCGCCCGCCGCGCCGAGGGGAACCTCCTCGTCGGTTTGCGGATCGACGAGCCGGCAATCGAACCATTTCGCCGCGACCTGGCCGCAACTGCCCGGCCGATAGCCGGCATCGAGCGGGTGATAGAGCGGGCAGTTGACCTCGGTCGAGCCGTACAGTTCGATCAGCTTGACGCCGAAGCGCTTTTCGAAGGCGGGGCCGAGCTTGGGCGAGATCGGGATCATCGTCGCGATGCGCAACGGGTTGTCGGCGTCAGTATCGGTCGGTTCCTGCGCGACGATGAAATCGGCCATCGCGCCGAGGACGTTCGTCACGGTAGCGCCGGCCTCGCGGATATCGTCGAGCCAGCCGCTGGCGCTGAAACGGCGCGCGACCACGACCCGGGTGCCAAGGATCAAAGCGCCATAGACGCCGAGCAGCAGCGCATTGGCGTGGAAAAGCGGCAGGCAGGTATAAAGGATATCCCGTTCGGTGAGGCCGAGCTGCTCGATATAGACGACCGGGTTGAGGTGCAGGTGGCCATGCGGCATGACCACGCCCTTCGAGCGCCCGGTCGTGCCCGAGGTGTACATGATGGCGGCCGCATCGCCCACGGCGACCGGCGCTTGCGGGACCGAACCCGTCGCGCTTGTCAAATCGCCATACATCAGCGTTTCGAGCCGCGCCGGGCCAGCCATCGACGGGTCGCCTTCCGAAACGACGATCACCGTGCGTAGCGTCTTGGCGCTGTCCTCGACCTCGGCGAGGACGGGCAGGAACGTGGCGCCGGCAACCATCAGGGCCGCGCCGGAATCGTTGATGACATGGGCGAGATATTCGGAGCGGTACGCCGTGTTGACGGGCACGAGCACGGCGCCGAGCAGATTCACGGCAAACCAGGTTTCGACGAATTCAAGGCTGTTATGCAGCATCACCAGCACACGGTCGCCCGGCTTGACGCCGAGTTCCGCAAGGCCGCGCGCGACCTGCCGGCTGCGCATCTCGACCTCGCCGAAGGTCACATCGGGCCTGTCGCGGAAACCGAGAAACGGCCGGTTCGGGTAACGGCGCGCGCGATCGGCGAGGACGCGCGGCAGCACCCAGCCGGAAATATCAGCCGGTTCGAAGATCATGACAGCCTCATCGCGCTGTAATCCTCATCGCGCTGTCATGCCGCCATCGACGGGCAGCATCACGCCGGTGATCATGGCGGCGTCGTCGCTGCTCAGGAACGCGGCGGCGGCCGCCACGTCATCGACAGTGACCAGCCGCTTCATCGGCATGCCGGCCGTGAAGCGCGTCAGGAACCCGTCCTCGTCGCCGGTGCGGCGCGCGATGTCGCGCAGAAGCTCGGTGTCGGCGGGGCCGGGGCAGACCCCGTTCACCCGGATCGGAACCGGCGCGAATTCGAGCGCCATGCTGCCGACGAGCCCGCCCACGCCATGTTTCGACGCAGCATAAGCGGTGAACCCGGCCCTGACCATCAGCGACTGGATCGAGGCGGTGAACAGGATCGACACGTTGGCGCCCGTTCCGGCGCGTTCGCGCAGCGCGGGGATAGCGGCCTTGGCCATCAGGAACGGGCCTGACAGGTTCGCTTCCACGACGCGACGGAATTCCTCCGGCGGGATCGCCTCCACGCCGCCCTGCTGCGGCACGCCGGCATTGTTGTGGAGCACGTCAAGCCCGCCGAAAGCCGCCACGGTCTGGCGCACGGCCTCGCCGCACTGGGCGTAGTCGCAATGATCGAGCACGGCCCATTTCGCCGCGCCGCCGATCGCCTCGGCGACAGCGCGCGCCTTGTCGGCGACGATGTCGGTCACCATGACGCTGGCGCCGTCTTGCGCCATGCGGCGGGCGGTCGCGGCCCCGATGCCTGAGCCCGCGCCGGTGATGATTACGACCTTGCCGTCCAGCCGCGCCATGGCAACCTCCTATGTGAGTATGACGAATGCATTCGCGAGAAAATCAGGAGGCCCCCGTCTGGTGCAGCGCGGCATGCCGCCCGGCGATGCGGCCCGAGGTGAAGGCCCAGCCGAGGTGATGGCCGTGCCCCTCCAGCAGAACGCCGCCCTGCCCGGTCGAGCCGGCCGCATACAGGCCGGCGAACGCGACGCCGTCGCCATGCATGACCTCGAGGCGCTCCGACACCATCACGCCGCCATCGGTATAGACCACCAGCGCCTGCAACGGCCCAAGCGCATGATAAGGCCCCTTGAGGCCGGTTTTGGCAATGGTTTCGCCCAATATGGCGGCATCGGCGCCGAGCGCGCCGGCGATCGCCGCAACATCCGCGCCACGATGGCAAAGATCGGGCCGCGTACGGCGATAATCCGGCAAATAGGCATAGGCGACGCCGGGCGCCGTCGATACGAAATGCGGCCAGGCCGCATAACGCGCCGCCAGGTCCTCGCCAAGCAGGATGAAGCCCCGGTTGTCGGCGGTGGCGGCAAGCGCCTTGCCGGGCGTGGTGCCCTCGAACGGCAGGCGCTCGCCCCGGCTTCCGATCAGCACGGCGCCATCCCGGAACAGACCCATCTCCGGCGCCAGCACCGTGGTCATGAAGCGCATGATGAAGGGCCGGATCAGCCCGCCCGGAGCATGCGTCATGGCGAAGCGCATCGCCATGGTGAGGAGACGGTGCGGCGGGATCCGCTCATAGAGCTTGCGTTTTGGCGGACGGACGAAGCGCAGCACGGGGCCGAGCGCCAGATCGCCGTTGACGATCTTGCCGCCGATCTGCTCGACCATGCGCTGGCAATCGCCCGTCGCCGTCGGATTGACGGCCGGCACGGCGCCGAGCAGCGGATCGATCAACTCGGCCTTCATCCTGGCATTACCGCTATAATCGCCGCCCGCGACGACGATCGCCCTGCCCGCCCTCATGATATGCGTGCCCGACGGCCCCTCGATTTCGACGCCGGTGGCGCGCCTGCCCTCGACGAGGATGCGCCTGACATGCGCCGATGGGCGGATATCGACGCCGAGCCGACGGGCGCGCCGCGCGAGGTGGTAGATGTACGCCTTCGAGTTGGGCAGCACGATATGCATGCGCGCCACGCGGTGCGGCGGCTCCTCCATCGGCCCGTGGAACTCGACGCCCATGCCGCGCAGCCAGGCGAAGGTCGCGGGGACGTTCTCGGTCAGCAGGCGGCGCAGGGTCGGGTTGTCGCGCGCGACGAGCGCACCGTCCATCTTGCCGAGATCCTCGAAATGCGCCTCGGTGCTATCGGTGATGCCGGCGCGGCGCTGATGCGGCGTGCCGGAGGCGGTGACCGAGCCAACCGACCAGCGCGTGCTGCCGCCAAGCTCCGGGTTCTTTTCCAGCACGACGACGCGGGCGCCAGTCTCGGCCGCCGACACCGCCGCCGCGAGGCCGGAGCCGCCGCCACCGACCACAATGACTTCGCACGCGCTTGGCAGGCTGTTCAAGACTTCGATCCCCATCCGACCCGGCATGCCCGGATCACGCTTGCCCACGGCTCACACCGCGAGATTGGCCGTCACGGCGTCCGTGTCGTGCTTGAGACTATCGGGCGTGCCGCTATAGACGATGGCGCCGCGGTTCATCAGATAGATCTGGTCGGCGACCTGGCTGGCAAACTGCATATCCTGCGCGGCAAGCAGCATCGTCAGCCCCTCGCGCTTCAATTCCAGGATCGCCTCGACCAGCGTTTCGACGATGAGCGGCGAAAGCCCTTCGGTCGGCTCGTCGATCAGGAGCAGTTTCGGCTGCCCCATCAGCGTGCGGGCAATGGTTAGCATCTGCTGCTGCCCGCCGCTGAGATAACCGCCCTGGCGCAGCCTGAATTCGTGCAAGGCCGGGAACATGGCGTAGCTGCGCTCGAGCGTCCACGAGATGCCGCCTTCGTTCCTGCGCTCGCCGACCTGAAGGTTCTCCTCGACGGTGAGATCGGGGAAGATGCGCCGGTCTTCCGGAACATAACCGACGCCGAGCTGGGCGATGCGGAAGGCGGGCAGTGTCTGGATCGGCTGCCCTTCGAGGGAAACCGCGCCCGAGCGCTTGGCCATCAGCCCCATGATGGCGCGCAGGCAGGTCGTCTTGCCGACGCCGTTGCGTCCGAGAAGGCAGGCCGACCTGTTGGCATCGAGTTCGAACGAGACATCGAACAGGATGCGCGCCGCGTCGTAATACGCCGTCAGCCGGTCACATTTCAGCACGGTGGCCCTTTCCCAGATAGACCTCGCGCACGCGCGGATCGGCCCTGACCTGTTGCGGCGTCCCCTCGGCGATCAGCTCGCCCTGATGCATGACGACGATGCGCTGCGCCAGGGCAAAGACCATGTCGATATCATGCTCCGTGAACAGGATGCTGAGCCCGAGCCGCTCGTTCAACTCCTTCAGCACCTCGACGACGAGCGCGCGCTCATCGGCGCTCATGCCGGCGGTCGGCTCGTCGAGCAGGATGACCGAAGGCGAGCCGGCAAGCGCGATGGCGAATTCGAGCCGCTTGCGGTCGCCGGCGGCGAGTTCCCCGGCGAGCCGGTTCCTGGCCTCCGCCATCCTGACCTGCGCCAGGAGCGCTTCGATCTCGTCATTGAGCAGGCGATGGGCCGGCCACAGGAATTGCCGGCAATAACCGCGGCGCGCCATCAGGGCGATGCGCACGTTCTCGGCCACGTCCATGCCCGGGAATATGCTGGTGATCTGGAAGGATCGCGCGATGCCGCGATGGACGAGGCGATGCGCCGCCTGCCCGGCGATGCTGTTGCCGTCGTGGCGGACATCGCCGCTCGTGGGCGCGAGCGCGCCGGAGCCGAGGTTGAGCAGCGTGCTCTTGCCGGCGCCGTTCGGGCCGATGATCGCGAGGATCTCGCCCTTGCCCAGCGAGACGCTCATGTCCGCCACGGCGCGGAAGCCGCCGAACGCTTTCGACACCGCGTCGAATTCGAGCACCGGCGCGATCATGGGCGTGCGTCCCGGCTGGCCGGCGCGGCGCGTGAACCGGCATCGCGACGGCGGATGAGCCAGCGCCGAAACGTGCCGACGACGCCTTCCGGCAGAGCCATCACCAGGACCAGCACGACCACGCCGAAGACGAGCAGCGGGTATCCGGCATAGCTCGCGACGAAGAAATTGAGCACGGTGAAGATCGCCGCGCCGACGGCCGGGCCGAAGAAGGCGTGGATGCCGCCGGCGAGCGCCATCAGCACCGGCTGCGCCGATTCCGTCCAGTACAGCATCGACGGGAACGCCATCTGGTGCAGCGATCCGCTCAATGCGCCCGCCACGCCGCTGAGCGCGCCGGAAATGGTGAAGGCCGCGACCTGGTAAAGCTTGACGTTCAGCCCGACGAAGCTGGCGCGCTGCGGATTTTCACGGATGGCATGGAGGGCCGCGCCAAAGGGCGAGTTGCCGATCAGCCAAAGCAGCAGCACGCCGCCGACGACGATGCCGAGCGTCAGGTAGAAATAATGCGCCGTGACGAAGAAATAATCCGGCACGGTGATCGGGATGCCGTTATCGCCGCCCGTGAAGGAATACCACTCCGCGATGACCGTGTAGATGAGCTGGGCGAAGGCGAGCGTCAGCATGGCGAAATACATGCCCGACAGCCTGACGGTCAGCAGCGCGACGAGCAGGGCGAAAACGCCGGCCACGATCGGGCTGAGCGCGATGCCGACCAGCATCGGCAGGCCGAGATGCGCCTGGAGGAGCGCCACCGTATAGGCGCCGAGCCCGAAATAGGCGGCGTGCCCGAATGACAGCAGGCCCGCCCCGCCGAGCACGAGATTGTAGCTCGTCGCGAACAGGATGGCGATCAGGACGTCCATCAGGACGAACAGATTGCTCTCGTCGGTCAGGTACGGGCTCACGACCAGAATGAAGACGACGATGGCGAAGCCGGCCAGGCTTTTTGCGGTGATTTGCATCGTCAGACCCTGCGTCCGAGAAGGCCCTGGGGGCGCAGCAGAAGCACGGCGCAAAGCGCGATGAAGATGAAGCCGATCGCCAGGCGCGGCGCGACCATGATGCCGAGCGCCTGGACGATGCCGATGATCAGCGCGGCGGCAAAGGCGCCGACGATGCTGCCGCTGCCGCCGATGATGACCACGGCGAAGGATTCGATGATGATCGAGTTGTCGATGCCAAGCGATATCGATCCGATCGGCGCGGCGAGCGCGCCGCCAAAGCCGGCGAGCCAGGCGCCAAGTGCAAACACGGTGGTGTAGAGCCTCGGCACATTGACGCCGAGGGCGCCGACCATTTCGGGATCGATCACGGCGGCGCTGAGCACGCGGCCGAAGCGGGTGCGCTCGATGATCAGCGCGAGCAGGGCGGCGATGACGATGCCGGCCGCGATGACGAGCACATAATATTGCGGGAAGGGCCGGCCCAGCACCGACAGGCTGCCCTCGAGCATCGGCGGATAGCTGACCGAGCGGTAGCTGCCGCCCCAGATCAGCTTGATGCCGTCGGCGACGATGAGCGTGATCGCGAAGGTCACGATCAACTGGTAGAGATGCTCGCGGTTGGAGATGCGCCTGAGCAGAAAGAACTCGATCGCGGCGCCGAACGCCATCACCACGAGCGGCGCCACGATGAGGGACGCGAGGAAGCCGAGATTGCTGCCGCCGAACACCGTCGTGATCGAATAGGTCGCGAAGGCCGACAGCATGTAGAGCGAGCCGTGGCAGAAATTCGGAATGCGCAACACGCCGAAGATCAGCGTCAGACCGGAGGCGACCACGAACAGGATCATGCCGCGGCTGACGCCACTGAGCAGCTGTATGAGGATGTCGATGGTCATCGGGACGATCTTACTCGCTTAGATCATTTCTCGCGCGGAAAGCCGGGCGCCACTTTTTGCGCGAAATGCTCTATTTTCTGCGCAAGGTTCTGGGCCAAGGAGCCAGAAGGAAGGCGGCATCGGTGTCGACACCGCCCTCGATCATGGTGCAATTCACTTGTCCTTGCGCTGGGCGAGGATTTCCTCGGGCGTCGGCCACACCGATTCGGCGGGGATGCGCTGGATGTCGACCAGCCCCTTGAACGGCAGCCCCGCGACCTTGCCGGTGGTGCCGAGGAACGAGGGCACGTTGCCCTGGTGATCGACGGCGCGGAACGTCAGCGGCCCCTGCAACCCGTCGAATTTGAGCTTCTCGATGGCCTCGGCCACCGCATCGGACTCCATCGAGGCGGCGTTCCTGATGCCGTCGGCCAGGATGCGCATGCCGTCATAGCCCATCACGGCCCAGTCGGATGGGAACGAGTTGAATTTGGCCTGGTACTTCTTGATGAATTCCGCCATGGCCGGGCTGTTCGTGCCGAAAGGCGGCGCGTACATCTGCCCGATGATGCCGTCCGGCATGTCGTCGCCCAGCGCCTTCAGGTCGTCGAGGAACAGCAGCGTGGCGAATTTCGTCTTGTCGAACAGGCCATAGGGCTTGGCCTGCTTGATGAAGGCGATCAGGTCGGCGCCCCACAGATAGGAAAACACGATATCGGGTTTGGCCGAGATCAACTGCGTGATGTAGGGCGTGAAATCCGGCTCGCCCAGTTTCGGCCATTGCTGGGCGGTGATCTTGGCCTTGGGATTGACCTTGGTCAGCCACTCGCCGAAATACTGGATCGCCTGATGCGAGGCTTCGTAATCGCCGCCGATGAAGGCAATGCTGTTATTGGTCTTGCCGATGCCCTCCGCCATGGCGCGGGCCAGCATCGTGCCGCTCGGGACGATGGTGAAGAAGTATTTGTGGAACAACTCGCCGACAAGGCGCGGCGTGTTGGGGATCGTCATGACGACGACCTTCTTGTATTGCTTGGCAACGCCGCTGACGGCAACGCCGACCGAACTCGCATCAGGCCCGATGAGATAGTCGATCTTCTCGCGCACGATCAGGTCGCGCGTCAGGCTGGCGCCGAGCGCCGGCTTCAATTGCGAATCGCGCACGAGAAGCTCGAGCTTGCGGCCCTTGATACCGCCGGCGGCGTTGATCTCCTCGATCGCCAGCTTGACGGCGTTGACCTGCGCCGCGGCGTAGGTCGCGGCGATGCCGGTCAGGTCCGTGGTCAGGCCGATCTTGATCGGCGCCCCCTCGGCCAGCGCCTTTCCCGGAGCGGAGGCCAATGCTGTCGCGATTGCCGCCGATGTCGCGAGCGCCATGGTGCGTCTTGTGATCGGGAGACCGCTCATGTTCGATGTTCCTCCGCTAGATTGGCATCCATCCCGTGCCGCCGTTCGGCCGCCTTTTTCTGGTCGGCTCGCCGGCTTGATTGTTTCGACCGATAAACCAGTTGTCGGACAATCGGCATACTAGCCGAACCCCGCCGCTCCGCAAGCCCAAACTCGGCGCGGGTGCGGGCGGATCGATGCCGGCGCGGCAACGGTTCGCGGTCGATCAGGCGCGTGCCGGGAACGATCGCCGCCGCGCCCAGGGCCTTGCGCGCACGAAGACGAGCGCGGCAATGCGCAACGAGGCAAGGCAGGCGTTCTTTGCGCCGCCAAAGTCGGCTCTGCCGCGCGCCGGCGGCACGTATCGTCACGCCAATGCCGCGCGCGCTCTCGCCGGCAGCCGGCCGTGCGGCTCGCGGCGTCGATCGACGCGCACGATGCGGCCATCGCCGCTGGCCGCCTGGACAGGCCCGTCGCGGCCGGGCAGCAGCGATCAGGCCCCGGATCGAAGGCGCTTGCCCCGTTACGCCTTCTTGAGGAATTCGGTCTTCAGGACGAGGCCCCTGACCTGTTTGGTACTGCATTCGATCTCGCCGGCTTTTCCGGTCAGCCGGATGTTCTTCACCAGCGTGCCGCGCTTGAGCGTCTCGGAGGTGCCCTTGACCTTCAAGTCCTTGATCAGCGTCACGGAATCGCCGTCCTTCAGTTCGGCGCCGTTGCTGTCCTTCGCGATGATATCCGTCATGGTTTCCTCGGTTTCGCGATGCCTGCACGGCCGGGCGCCGCGCTGCAGATTTGTCCACATGTCGGCTTGTCCAACAAATGACCCTTGCTGTAGATTGCCACGGCCCATGGAGCGACCGGGGTAAACTACCGCGGCCGGTTCGGCCACCCACTCGAGAGCAGGCTCGTCTGTTGCGAACTTGCTCCATGTTAAGATTATCGAGCAAATTCATCGCATTATAGCGACCATCCGACTCGGTATAATGCAATTTTGCTCTCGCGAGGATCGGCAAGCATCCGTGAATTCACCCCTGATCGATCGCAGCAATCTGGACTTCCTTCTCCGCGATTGGCTCGGCCTCGACGCGCTTTTGCAGCGGCCGCGCTTCGCCGAGCACAGCCCGGAGGCGGTCGCGGCCCTGATCGACCTGTCCGAGCGGCTCGCGGCTGACGATTTCCTGACGCATTACAAGGCATCCGACCACACCGAGCCCCGGCTCGATGGCGAGGGCGTCATGGTGCTGCCGGCGATCAAGGCGGCGTTGCAGCGCTTCGCGGAGGCCGGCTTCTTCGCGGCGCCGTTTGATGCCAATCTCGACGGGTTGCAGGTTCCCGAACTCGTCCAGGCCGCCAGCATGGCCGAGTTCATGGCCGGCAATATCGCAACCTCCGCCTATGCCATGCTGACCATCGCCAATGCGCGCCTGCTCGCGGCCTATGGCAGCGCGGCGCAGATCGACGCGTTTGCCCGCCCGCAGATCGCCGGCAAGGTGCTCGGCACGATGTGCCTGTCGGAGCCGCAGGCCGGCTCGTCGCTCGGCGACATCCGCACGCGCGCCGTGTTCGAGCAGGCCGATGCGCTCGGCGCGCGCTTCCGGCTGTTCGGCAACAAGATGTGGATTTCGGGCGGCGATCACGACATCACGGCGAATATCTTCCATCTCGTGCTGGCCAAGATCCCGGAGCCCGACGGCGCGCTGCCCGGCGGCACCAAAGGCATCTCGCTGTTCCTGGTGCCGAAATCGCTGCTGCGGCCGGATGGCAGCCCGGGCGAGCGCAACGATATCGCCGTCGCCGGCCTGAACCACAAGATGGGCTATCGCGGCACGAGCAATTGCCTGCTGAATTTCGGCGAGGGCACGCGCTATCGGCCTGAGGGCCGGGATGGCGCCATCGGCTATCTGGTCGGCGAGCGTGGCCAGGGCCTCGCCATCATGTTCCATATGATGAACGAGGCGCGCATCGGCGTCGGGCTCGGCGCGGCGGCGCTCGCCTCGCGCGGCCATATCCTGTCGGTCGCCTATGCGCGGGAGCGGCGGCAAGGCCGGGCGAGCCAGACGGATAAAACCGCGCGGCCCGATGCGATCATCGCCCACCCGGACGTCAAGCGCCTGCTGATCAGCCAGAAATGCTACGCGGAAGGGGCGCTGTCGCTGATCCTGTTGTGCGCCAGGCTGGTCGATGAGCGCGAGAGCGCCGGCACCGCGAGCGCGCGCGACGAGGCCGAGCGCCTGCTCGGGCTGCTGACGCCGGCGGCCAAGAGCTGGGCCTCGGAATGGGGCTGCGTCGCCAATGACATCGCCATCCAGATCCATGGCGGTTACGGCTACACGCGCGATTTCGACGTCGAGCAGCTTTATCGCGACAATCGCCTCAACCCGATCCATGAAGGCACCACCGGCGTCCAGGGCATCGATTTCGCCGGCCGCAAGCTCGCGCGCGACGATGGCGCGCTCGCCATGCTCGGCCAGCGCATCGCCGCGACCTGCGATCTCGCCCGCGCCGACGAGCGCCTCGCGGGCCATGGCGCACATCTCGCGGCGGCATGGCAGGCATTCACGGCGGTGGCCGACGGCATGCGGCAGGCCGAGCGCGCGGCGGTGCTGAGCCATGCCAGCGATCTTCTCGGCGTGTTCGGCCATGTCGTCGTGGCGTGGATGTGGCTCGATCAGGCCGGCATCGCCCGGCCCGCCGGCGCTGGCACGCGGGCAGCGCTGCTTGCACCCGCCAAGCTTGCGGCATGCGATCACTTTTTCGCCGCCGAGCTGCCGCGCGCCGAACGGTCGCTGGAGATCGTCGCCCGGCTGTCGTGCGCCACGGCGGATATCCCGGCCGGGATTTTCTGACGCCGGCCGGGACAGCGGCCGACCGAACGGATCAATATGTCACCATCGCGGCGCGTTCGCAGAACGAGCGCCCTTGTCGGGAAAGGCCAGTAGAATGAGAGAAGCGGTCATCGTCTCCACCGCACGCACACCGATCGGCAAGGCCTATCGCGGCGCGTTCAACGATACCCAGGCGCAGGCGCTCGGCGGGCACGCCATCGCCCATGCCGTGGCGCGCAGCCGCGTCGACCCGGCCGAGGTCGATGACGTGATCCTCGGCGCGGCGCTGCAACAGGGCTCGACGCATATGAATATCGCGCGCCAGGCGGCGTTGCGCGCCGGCCTGCCAACCTCCGTCGCCGGCATGAGCGTCGATCGCCAATGCGCCTCCGGCCTGATGGCGATCGCCATCGCCGCCAAGCAGATCATCGACGATGGCATGACGATCGCGGTCGGCGGCGGGCTCGAATCGATTTCGCTGGTCCAGACGGCCAAGATGAATCTCGACCGTTCTCGCGACCCGTGGCTGGTCGAGCATCGGCCCGATCTCTACATGGCGATGCTCGAGACGGCCGAGGTCGTCGCCGAGCGCTATGGCATCTCGCGCGAACGCCAGGATGAATACGCCCTGTCGTCGCAGCAGCGCACCGCCGCGGCGCAGGCCGCCGGCCGCTTCGATGCCGAGATCGTGCCGCTCAAGAGCGTGATGAAGGTCACCGACAAGGCGACCGGCGCGGAAAGCCATGTCGAGACCATGCTGGAGCGCGACGAGGGCAACCGGGCCGACACCACGCTTGCCGGGCTGAGTTCGCTCAAGCCGGTGTTCAGCGCCGGCCTCGCGGTCGAGACCGGCCGGTTCATCACCGCCGGCAACGCCTCGCAGCTTTCCGACGGCGCCTCGGCCAGCGTGCTGATGGAAGCAAAGACGGCGGAGCGGCGTGGCTTGCAGCCGCTTGGCATCTATCGCGGCATTGCCGTTGCCGGCTGCGACCCGGACGAGATGGGCATCGGCCCGGTGTTCGCGGTGCCGAAACTGCTCAAGCAGCACGGGCTGACGGTCGCCGATATCGGCCTGTGGGAGCTGAACGAAGCCTTTGCGGTTCAGGCGCTCTACTGCCGCGACCGGCTCGGCATCGATCCGGCGCTGTATAATGTCGATGGCGGCGCGATCTCGATCGGCCACCCCTATGGCATGTCGGGCGCCCGCCTCGCCGGCCACGCGCTGATCGAGGGCAAGCGCCGTGGCGCGCGCTATGTCGTGGTGACGATGTGCGTCGGCGGCGGCATGGGCGCGGCCGGCCTGTTCGAGGTGTGCTGAGGCGCGGCCGGCGCCCTCACATGGCGAGCTGTTCGGCCTTGTCGAGGCACAGCCGGGCGATGCGGCCGCGCTCGAGCCCGAGCGCCGAGGCGGCGTTGCCGTCGAGCGCGCGCCGATAGACGCCCTGCAGGATCGCCGCCAGCCGGTAGAAGGCGAAGGCCAGGAAATAGCGCTGGCTGGCATGGGCGTCGATGCCGCTTCGCGCGCTGTAGAGATCGAGGAATTCACGCTCGCCCGGGATGCCGCGCTTGGCGAGATCGAGCCCGGCGAGGCCGTTGAGCACCTCCGGCGGGAAATGATACCACAGGCAGCAATAGGCGAGATCGCACAGCGGCTCGCCGATGGTGCATAATTCCCAATCGAGCACGGCGGCGACGCTCGTGCCGTCGAAGATCAGGTTCTCGAGCCGGAAATCGCCATGGGCGATGGCGAGGTTTTCGTGCTGCGGGCGCCGGTCGAGCAGCGTTTGCGCAACCGTTTCGATGCGCTCGTCGGCTTCGGTCATCGCGGCGCGGTAGGCGTTGCGCCAGGCGCCGATCTGGCGCTCGATGAAGCTGCCGCGCGGCTGGATGCCGGCCCTGGCGAGCACGGCCGGATCGATGCCGTGCAGATCGGCGAGGGTTTCGGCCGTGGCACGGAAGATCGCGCCCCGCTCGGTGGCGGAGACATCGGGCAGTTGCGCATTGGAGTGCACGATACCCGGCACATAGGCCATCACGAAAAACGCCGTGCCGATGATAGCGCGGTCGCTGGAGGCAAAGAGCGGCGTCGGCACGCGAAAGCCGGCGCCGGCGAGCGCGTCGACAATGGCGTGCTCGCGCACCACGTCATGCGCCTTGGGCAGCAGGTGCCCGTAGGGCTGCTTGCGCAATACGAGCCGGCGCTCGCCGGAGCGCAGCAGATAGGTCGGGTTGGACTGCCCGGCCGTGAACTGGCGCTCGATGGCGAGATCGTCCGTGGCGATGACGCCCTGTTGCTTCAGGAGCGCCGCCAGCCGGCCGAGTTTCGTGTCCAGTGTCGCGCGGTCGTTCATGAAATCGCTTTTGCCTTGGCCATGATGTCATCGAGGCACGCGCGGGGCGGTGCGGGTGCGGGGCCGTGCCGCTCAGGTCGCGGTGAAGCCGCCATCGACATAGAGCACCTGTCCGGTGATGTAGGCGGAGGCCGGCGAAGCCAGGAACAGCAGCGCCCCGGTCACGTCCTCGATCGTGCCGAGCCGTTGCAGCGGCGTGCGGTCGAGAATGCCCTGATAGAGTTCGGGCTGGCGCGCCACCAGCTCGCGATTGAAATCGGTGACGATGACGTTGGGGCCAAGCGCGTTGACCCGGATGCCATATGGCCCCATTTCGACGGCGAGCGAGCGCGTCAGATGGGCAACCGCCGCCTTGCTGGTGCAATAGACGACGCGCCGGGCGATGCCGGATGCGCCGGAGATCGAGCCCATATTGATGATCGAGCCGCTTTTCTGCGCGATCATCATCGGCAGCGCCGCGCGGCAGAACACATAGGTGCCGGTGACGTTGGTATCCATCACCCCGGCCCAGTCGCCGAGTTCGAGATCGGTGAAGGATTTCGGCGAGTTGATGCCGGCGCTGTTGACGAGAATGTCGAGCCGGCCGAAATCGCGGCGCAGCGCCGCGAGGCAGGCGGCGGCCTCATCCGGCCGCGTCACGTCGGCGGCCTGGGCCGACGCGGCGCCGCCATCGGCGGCAATGCCGGCAACGACCGCCTCGCAGCGCGAGAGCGTGCGCCCGACGATCACGACATGCGCGCCGGCGGCCGCCAGCGCCTGAGCGCTGGCACGGCCGAGACCGCTGCCGCCGCCGGTGACGAGGGCGACCTGTCCGTCAAGCCTGAGGCTGGGAAGCTGCACCGGCTGTCTCCGCTTGTTCGTCGAGCACCGAAATCATCATGGCGATGCGCGCGGCGAGCGCGCCATAGAGGCCGGCGAGCAGCGGGTCGCCGGCCTCGGCCAGCCGGCGCGCATCGGCCAGCATGCGTTGCAGGATCTCGGTTTGCGCCGATCGCTCCATCACGGCCTCACTTATCCATGCCGAGACGATAGCCCTGCGGCCGCTCGTCGGTCCATCGGCGCGCCTTGTTCTCGAAATAGGGCAGCGCATCGCGCGGCACTTCCTCGACGATCATGTGCACGTTGGTGCGCTGCTTGATGGCGGCCCTGACCTGCTCTAGGAGGGCGGCGCGGGCGCTTTCGTCCCACGCGGCGCATTCCGGCTTGAGCGCCAGCCGCACGACGACCTCGGTGCGCGCCTTGTCATCGACGAAGACGCGGCCGAGATATTCGGCGACCTCCTTATGCGCGAACACCGCGAGATCGACGGCGTTCGGCCAGACATTGTTGCCGCGGATTTTCATCATGTCGTCGTAGCGGCCGATGGTGCCGCTCTCGATCCCGGTCCAGGCGCGGCCGTTGCCGGCGGCCTCGAGCGGCATCAGGCGCACGCGGTCGCCGGTGCGGAAGCGGATCGCGGCCGAGCCCTCGATATCGAGATTGGTCAGCACGACCTCGCCGAACTCGCCCGGCTTGACCGCTTCGCCGGTCTCGGGATCGATGATCTCGACGATCACGTGCCAGTCGAAACATTGCATGACGCCGCGCCGATGCCCGGGGGCGACGACGCCGGCCTCGCTGGTGGCGCAGATGAAACCGGCGCCTTGCGTGCTGCCATAGCCCTCATGCAGCGTCGCGCCCCAGAAATCCTCGATCTGCTCGGCCCATTCGACCGGATAGCCCTCGGCGGCGATGAAGGCCGCCTTCAGTTTCGGGAATTGCCGGCGCGGATCGATGCCGCGCCGGCGCAGCGCCTCGGTCAGCGTGTGCAGGTAGTTGGTCGAGGCATAGATGAAGGCGACACTGTCGAAGCGGCACATCAGGTCGATCTTGGCGTCGGTGCTCATCGTGCCGCCGACGGTGAGCGGCAGGGCGCCGGCGGCGCGCAGGCCCTCGGTCGGGCCCCAGCCACCCGTGGTGAGCCCGCCGGACGGCACGCAATTGAGCGCCACGTCGCCGGGTCGCAAGCCGGCTATATACCAGGGCAGCAGGTGAAAATAACCCTGCTGCACGAGGTCGCGCCGCGAGCGGCCGTAGATTTCCTGGCCCTGGCCGGATGTGCCGCCCGTCATGCAGACCAGCGCCACCTCACTGGCGGGAATGCCGAGCCGATCGCCGAAAGGCGGGTGCGCGTTCTGGTCGGCGAGGCAATCCGCCTTGCCGATCATCGGCAGCCGGCGCAGGTCGTCGAGGGAGCGCAACGCATCGGCGCTGACGCCGGCCTTGCGCCAGCGTTCGCGATAGAACGGGCTCGCGGCCTCGAGGCGCGCCATCTGGCGGCGCAGCTTGCCGAGTTGCAGCGCCTGCATATCCGGCCGGCTCAGGCCGGCCATGCGCTGCAATATGGTGGAACTGGTCTCCATTGCCCTTCGCCCTCAAAGGCTCGGCCGCGCCCGGCTCACGCGCCGGCCGGTTGGAACAGCGGCAGGACAAGCTCTTCGCTGACGCGCTTGAACACCACTTCCACCGGCATGTCGGCGACGATCGCGCTGCTGTCGCAGCCGACGATATTGGTCGGCATGCGCACGCCCTCGTCAAGTTCGACGAGCGCGACGACATAGGGCACGTCGGCGGCATAGACGGGTTTGGGCACCGGATGGACCACGACGATCCAGCTGAACACCTTGCCCTTGCCGGAGGCTTGCACCCATTCGATCTGGTCCGAACCGCATTGCGCGCACACGCTGCTCGGCGGGAACTGGAAGCTCCGGCACGAGCGGCAACGCTGGATCATGAGCTTGTCCTGCCGGCAGCCATGCCAGAACGGCGCCGAATCGGCATCCGGCAACGGCACAGGCTTCGCCAAGGCAGCTTCGGTGGCAGCTTCGGTCGACATCGCTTACTTCCTCAGGATCATGGCGCTGCCGCAGGTCATCGCGCCGGCCGTGGTCAGGGCGATCTCGGCATTGGCGACCTGGCGGCTGCCGGACTGGCCGCGCAACTGCTCGACGGCCTCGACGACATGGTTGAAGCCGTGGATGTAGCCCTCGGACAGCAGCCCGCCATGCGTGTTCACCGGCAGCTTGCCGCCACGGCGGATATTGCCGTCCTGGATGAAGGCGCCGGCTTCGCCGAGGCCGCACAGGCCAAGCCCTTCCAGCTGCATGACGATGGAATAGGTGAAGCAGTCGTAGATTTCGGCGACGTCGATATCCTTGGGGCCGATGCCGGCGCTGCGCCACAGGTCGTCGGCGATATAATGGCTGTAATTCATCGCATGATCCGGCCAGCGTATGCAGTCGAACAGGTCGTCGCCCTGGTTCGGCCCGCCGCCATAGGCGCCGCCCATGATGTAGACCGGCTTCTGTCGCATGTCCCTGGCGCGCTCTGCCGTGGTGACGACGACGGCACAGGCGCCGTCCGTCTCCAGGCAGATATCGTAGAGCCGGAACGGATCGACGATCATGCGCGAGGCGAGGTAATCCGCCATGGTCAACGGCTTGCGCTGCATGGCGCGCGGGTTGTCGCGCGCGTTGTCGCGGAAGGTGACGGCGACCTCGCCGAGCTGCTCCGGCGTCAGGCCGTATTTGATCATGTAGCGCCGGCACCACATCGCCATCGCCTGGGGATAGGTGATCCAGCCGAACGGCGCGGTGTATTGCGTCGGCCCGGCCGCCGCCATCTCGCGCCCGCCGCCGAGGCGGAAGCCGGAGCGCCCGTTCATGGCGCGATAGCACACCACCGTATCGGCGAGGCCGGCCTCGATCGCGGCCACCGCCGAGAGCACGATCAGGTTGGCGGCATTGCCGCCGGCCAGGAAATCGACGGCATAGCCGGCATCGGGGATGCCGAGGCCGGTCGCCACGGCGATGGCCGGGACGGAATCGTTGAAATTGTAGCTGACCAGCCCGTCGATATCGGCCGGCTTCAAGCCCGCATCGGCGATCGCATTGGCGCTGGCTTCAATGGCGAGGGACCTGACGGTGCGGCCCGAATTGGCGCTGTAATCGGTCGTGCCCACGCCGACGATGGCGTATTTGTCTCTCAGCGCGAAGGCTGATCTGCGAGCCGTTGCCATGATTGTTCCCACTCTCGGCGCCGGATATCGCTATCGTTCGATATGCCTGCCGCCTGATCGCCACCGTTATCCGACAAGCCGACATCATTTGTCAAATGGCCACGCGGCCGGCGCGCCGCCGCCAAATTCGCGGCGAGGCCGGACAGGCGCCTGCTATAATCACTTGATAAGGCTATGGTTTATCAGTTATGGCGACGGGCCATGCGCCATTGCCAGCCATGGCGACGTTTGCCACATCGCCGCATAATTGTTGTATTGTCGGACATTGAACGTTTGCTTGGCCGCGCGGACCGGTTGCGGCGGCATCAACGGCGATTGCGGTCTTGCCGGAGGCTGAGCGCGCCTCGTCGATGGGCCGGACGAAATGGGTGCCGATCAGCTTGCCGATCAACCAGCTTGACCGGCGCGAACCCGGCCGGGTGCGCGACTTGCGTGCCGGGCGCGGGCGGCCGCGCCGTTCAGGCGTTCGGCAGCGGCTCATCCATGCTGAGGCCGGTGCGCTCGTAGCCGCGGCGGAAATCCTCGATATGGCGCGCCATCCAGGATTCCGAGCCGGCGATATCCCGGCCCTCGATCGCCTGCAGGATGGCGCGATGCGCGTCGATGATGCGCTGCTGCGTCTTGAGCTTGGGCAGGATGGCGCGCCCGGCCGGCATGAACAGCAGGCTGATCGGCTCGCGCGCCAGGATGAGCGCGCGGTTGCGCGCGGCCTGGGCCAGCATGTTGTGGAACTCGATATCGAGTTCGACAACCCGGTTGACGCTGGCGGCCTTGTCCATCTGCTCGATGTTGCGGCGCAATTCCTGGATTTCGTCCGAGGTGATGCGCTCGGCCGCATAGCGCGTCACCACCGGCTCGATCGCCAGCGAGGCTTCCCACAATTCGCGGAACGTCACCTTGTGCAGTTTCAGGGCGCGGCTGACATCCGAGGCGACATCGACGAAATGCGGAATGGCGACCTGAAGGCGCTTTCCCGTCTTGCGTTCGACGAAGCCGCTCTGCTCGAGCAGGCGGATGCCTTCGCGCACGCTCGAGCGATTGACGCCGAACTGCTCGGCAAGCCTGGTCTCGGTCGGGAGCAGGTCGCCGTTGCGCAATTGCCCAGCCAGAATCTGGCGCTCGATGGAATCGTAGACCAGGCGGTAAACCGGCACGGAGTCGATCTTGTCGAATTTCTGCTCGCCCAAAAACCCAATCCCTCTGCGCGCCCGATTGCGGCGCGGCCAGCCCCGCGCCTGCACCTATCATTTTGTAATCGCCGATCCAATGCCACCTTACTGCTTTACGGTGGATTCGCGCTACTCCTGCCGGCCTGCCTACCGGGACGAAAGGCCCCGCCGCCATGATGCCCCCGATCGTCGATCATAACGCCACCCCGGCCGACGGGCCCCGGGGCAGAACCTTGCCTTCAGCGCCGATCTTAGTTTAGATATTTGTGTCCGACAATCCGGCTTTCTCAGGCTGACTGCGGCATGAAACCGGGAGAAGAGCGTGAAAGCAGGACAGTTCCGGAATATCGAGCTCGAGCGCGCCGGCGCGGTCGCGACGCTTTATCTCAACCGGCCCGCGAAGATGAACCCGCTCGACTGGGGCACCGTGAAGGAACTCCTGGCCGCGCTCGACATCATCGAGGCCGATGCCGAAATCGAGATCGTGGTGATCAGCGGCCGGGGCAGCGCCTTCTCCGCCGGCGGCGATCTCGACAAATATATCGGGCTTTACGCCGCGCCGGCGCAGTTCCACGACTTCCTGCGCGACCTCTACACGCTGCTCGACAGGCTGGAGCGCTCCACGCGCATCGTGATCGCTGCCGTCAATGGCGTGTGTGTCGCGGGCGGGCTCGAACTGATCCTGGCCTGTGACGTGGTGGTGGTGGCCGAAGAGGCGCGCATCGCCGACGGCCACCTGAATTTCGGCCAGTTGCCCGGCGCCGGCGGCAGCCAGCGCCTGCCACGGGCGATCGGCACGCTGCGCGCCAAGGAGCTGATCCTGACCGGCCGCTTCATCTCGGGGCAAGAGGCGCGCGATATCGGCCTGGCGAGCATCTGCGCGCCGGCGGGAGACCTGCCGGCCACGCTCGAGCGGCTGATCGCGAGCCTGCTGCAAAAGAGCCATGCCGGGCGCAGCGGCGCCAAATACCTGATCAATGAGGGGCTCAAGGGCGCGCTGCATAACGGCCTCGAACTCGAACTGACCTATGTCCACCACTATGCCACCACGCATCCGGATGCGACCGAGGGCCTGCTCGCCTTCAAGGAAGGCAGGCCGCCGCGCTTTCGTTCGCCACGGGACAAGGCAGGCGCATAAGACAAGGCTTGCGAAGCACGCGTCACGGTCGCGAAGCGCCGTGGCGCCGGCTTGGCGTCGCGGCGGATTGCCGGGCAGGATCGCCGCGCCGGCATCGGCATCGGGGCCGGAAAGGGAGAGGTCGCCCTCTTCCCGCGCAAGCCGTTCTTCGGCGATCTGCTCTTCTGCGGCCTGTTCTTCCGCCAGCTACACCATCCAATTGTCCGACTATACAATTATCGGACGACAAAGCTGCCATCGGGGCCACGGCGCGAGCATAGGCCGGGATGAGCGGCCCCCGGTGGCGCGCTTCACGAACCGCGCGATGTCGGGATGCCGGGCAACGGCCGGCTCCACGGCAATCCGGAAGCCGGCACGACATCCGGACGCGCCTTCGACCTCAGCCCCGGTCGAGACGGGCCTGGCCGGGTTCGACGCCGGGCTGCGGCAGTTCCGGAAAGTGCCTGGGCACGACAAGCAGCACCAGGAAGACCAGCGCACTGATCAGCGCCATGCCGACAAACAGGTGACGCGTCGCAAGCTCGATCGCATCACGCAGATAGGCCTGAGCCGGCGCTCCCGTCGCGCTGTCATTGAGCGCGCCGATGACATCATTGACGCCTTGCGGCAGCCGCCCGGCAATGGCCGCGGGCGCCTCGGCGAGGCGCTCGGCCACGGCCGCGTTGAAGACGGCCCCGAACAGCGCCGCGCCGAGGCTCTGGCCGAGATAGCGCGAGAACATGTTGGCGCCGGTGACGACGCCGCGCCGCTCCCAGCCGACCGTCGACTGCACGCCGACCAGCAACGCGGTCGACAGCAAGCCGAAGCCGGCGCCGAGCACGACCTGATCCAGCACCACCGCCGAGACCGGCTGCGGGCGCGGCATGAGCAGGAAGGCGCTCGAGGCAACGAGCATCAGCACCGCGCCGATCAGGGCGGTGTCGCGGAAGCCGATGCGCATATACAGGCGGCCGGACAAGGCCGAGGCCGCCGGCCAGCCGAGGCTCATGCTGGCGAGCACCATGCCGGCGACGATCGCGCCGAGGCCCTGCACCGATTGCAGGAAGGTCGGGAGATAGGAACTCGGCCCCATCATCACCAGCCCCATGCCGACCACGGCGAGATTGGACCCGGCCAGCACCGGCCGCCGCCACAACCATCCCGGTATGACGGGCTCGGCGGCGCGGCGCTCGACCCGAACCGTCGCCGCCAGCAGCACGATGGCGAGCGCGAACACGGCAAGACTCTGCGGCGAGCGCCACGGCCAGGCCTGGCCGCCCTGGAGCAGGCCGAACGTCACCGTGCCGACCGATGCCAGCACCAGCGCCGCGCCGAGATAGTCGATGCGCGGATGGCGGTGCTCGAAATCCTCATGCAGGAAGGTCGCGATCAACACCAGGGCCAGCGCGCCGACCGGCAGGTTGACCAGGAAGATCCAGCGCCACGAGACATATTCGGCGAATGCGCCGCCGAGCAGCGGCCCGGCGATCGCGGCGACGCCCCAGACGCTCGATAGCCAGCCCTGCACCGCGCCGCGCTCGCGCACCGAATAGAGATCGCCCGCCAGCGTCGAAACCGTGGCCATGATCGCCCCGGCGCCGAGCCCTTGCGCGCCGCGGAACACGATCAGCGACACCATGTCCCATGACAGCGAAGATGCCGCCGATCCGGCCAGGAAAATCAACGTGCCGACGATGAGCACGGGCTTGCGGCCGAACAGATCCGACAGCTTGCCGTAGACGGGAATGGTCACCGTCTGCGCCAGCAGATAGATCGAGAACACCCAGCTGAACAGCCGGAAACCGCCAAGATCGGCGACGATCTGCGGAATGGCGGTGGCGACGATGGTGGTGTCCATCGCCGCCAGCATCATCGTGCACATCAGCGCGGCGAGAATCAGCCCGCGCCGGCCAGCGGCGTCGCGATCTTCAATTGTCGTCATCAACTCGCCCGGAAACAAGCGCCTGAGAATGCGGCCGGAAGGCCGGCGTCACACTATAGCAGGTCCGTCTTCAGTCCGATGGCGCATGAGGATGTTTTGTTGGGGCCGGTCCCCGGATGGCTCTTTGCGTCGCGCCATGAACAGGACGACACCGACAGGAGGATCGGCTCGCCCGCCCGTATCGCGCGGGGGCTTTCAGGGCGTGACTTTCGCTGATGTCTTTCGCGGAACAACCCTTGAGAGGGTCGTGGTGCCCAGAAGAGGATTGGCGCGTTCGACCAATTCACCACTGAAATCCTTGACGAATTTCGCGCGGCAACTGCTCTCTGTGTATCAGTCGCGTGTCACAGTTGGCAAGCTGGAAAATGTGCAGCGGGATTTGCGAGGATGCTGCTAGTCGCTACTGGGGGCAGGCAGCGCTCGCATTGGCTCGCCAACACCCCTCCGAGCTTCCTGTTTTGCCGCTGCTGTTTCCGAGAGGCGTCGGAGACGTTCTTCACGTTTATGTTTCGCAACGTACCACTCAGCAAACAACATCTCGATCAATTCAACGAGTAGCTGTGCCTCGTCCTCGTCGACGTCAACAATGATGTTGATGTCCTTCTCCATGTGGGCGCCAATATTCCCAATGGAACGCACCTTATCGATGGCCTCAACGCTCTCGATGCTCACTCCTTGCGGAGCGGTGCCAGCATCAAGGCGACGCCGCAATTCAGAGATTTCATCCACTAGGCGAGCTTTGGAAATTTTGCAGAAGTCGCGCACCATCCCTTGCAGGCATCGGCGGGCCAATGTAGCGCTCGCCTTTGGGCTCTTGTCGCGGATAAGGCAGGCTTCGAAGTAGTCATCCCGAAGGGGCTTAGGAATGTAATCAGGCTGCGGTTTGGCCAAGGATTCGGGCAATAGCTGCCAAGTGTTTAGAACCTGTTTGGCGGCAAGAGTGCCATTAGCTCCAGGCTCTCCAGAGGTAAATTCTACAGAAAACGAGACCTCACGACACTTCGGATTGAGGCATGCCCTGCCAAAAGCACGAAAGCCAACGTAGCCAAACTTGGTGCTTCCGATGGAAAGGCGATGGTTTAGCTTGTCTTCGCTGTTGATAGACGAGATTTGCGTGCGGTCGCAGAAGCCGCAGGTCCATTCCATCGCCATATCAGCCCCACCAAAGTTCCCAGTCAGCATTTCCACACAATAGCTAACTAGGCAATCCCACGCCGAGAACCTTCAATATTCCAACCCTTGACTCTCGGCTCCGCTTATCGTTCTCTTTTTGTTCCAAAACAAACGGAGCCCGAGCGGACCCCATGGCAACCCCTGCCGAACCTGAGAGCCACCCTCCCGCCGACGCAACGGAAGCCGAGGTGGACCTTGTGCTAGCCGAGGCGGGCGGCGATGCGCGTCTCGCCATCCGCAACCTGCTCCATGATCTCACCCAGCTTGCGCGAGGCACTGAGGCCAGCGTGTCGCGGGGCTATGTGCGGGGCCGCCTGCTCCCCTTCCGCCTGAGGAAGCCCAAGCCATGAGCCGCACCAAGCGGGGCTTCACCGCCAGCGATGCCGAGAGCATGCTTCCGGTGATCGGAGCGTTTCACCGTGAGGTCCGCAATTGGCTCTCCAAGCTGCCGATAGGCTCTCCTGCCTATGTCGGCTGCACGGTTCTCAACGATACCCTTGAGACGGTGGGCAACACGGTGCGGGGCGATATGGACGCCATGCGGTACCAGAACACGAACGCTGGCGGCTCTTGGCGCAATGATGACTGAGGGAGGATGGGGCAATGGGCATCACCTACTTCGTGGTCTTGCCGTTCACCAAAGACGAGGAAGGGGAGCTTGTGCCGTTGGACCCCGTGGAGGCCCAAAGTTCCGAAGGGGCGAAGCGCCGCGCCGCCGCCGTAGCGGACTCGAAGGGCGGAGCCATCGCCTTCTCCAGGACCGGGGAGCCTGCCACGGGGGACTTTGAGGACGCCGTAGTGCTGGGGCGCTATGGCGACGTGCCGGGGGACTTCACGGGCTAATCATTCGGTATCGTCGTCCTCGCCACCATCAGTGCCGTTGGCAGCATCGTCTAGATAGGAGAGGCACCCTGCCGCGAACTCAGAGGGTTTCCCGGCGCAGGCATCGGGGGACGTAATGCCTTGCTCCTGTGCCCACAGGTAGCCCTCCTCGCAGGCCCCGGTGCAGTCATCGCTTTGTTGGGCCACGGCCGGGGATGCCATTACCAGCCCGAAGGCCACCGCAAGTGCTAGCTTCCGCATCGCTATATCCTTGTCGCCGCCGCCGCCCAGCACCTGCCATGCCGCCTGTGCCTCGGGGTTTTTCTGTGGACGCTTTCAGGTGTTATGGTGGCGCGTCATCGGTGCCGAGGAGGCCACATTGAAGCCATGGACGTTCATGCTCGGGGTCTACCAACGCCGCCTAGGCGCTCGCCTCAACATCACGCGGGAAGCTGATGCCCTTATAGAGCGCGATGGCGACAAGGCGTATTCCACCGCGCGGGAGTTTAGCAGGACCTTCCGAGAGACCGGCAAGCAGGACCTTGCGCGATACTGGGGCTATGTCGCCCTCAACATCGCCAACAAGCAGGGCATCGTAGTGGGGCAGACGGCGGCCGATAGATACGAGCAGGATGCGCGGCGATGAAGGAAGGTCTGACGCCAGACAAGGCGGTTGAGCTTGGCGCAAGGGCGTTGTGTCGGCTTGCAGGCAACCCCGAGAACACAAAGTTTGAGGGCAAGCCTATGTGGCAGTCCTATGTGCCCGAGGCGCGGGCTGTGCTGGCAGCAGTGGGGGTCTTGACGGAGACGTGTGGCAGAGGCGGCAAGTTATCCCAAAAATGATGTTGATACTATGTTCTTTTGTTTTCCATATGTTCCTCGCCGCATGATAAGGAGAAGTAGAAGCATCTGAGTCGAGGACGAATAGATGGCTGAGGATCGGAACGCTTTGTGGATGAGGCTGGGGGCAATCGCGGTGGCGAAGCAGCGGAAAGTGCAGCCGCTAGAGGCGCCGGTAAAGATGGTTGAGCTACCCGGATTCAGGGAATTTGAGGACCGGATAGTGCTACACTTCGGCCATCCAACAAGCTTGACGACGCCGGACTACTTCATCGGAGACGAGCTATCGCGGGCAACCTTTGGCATCACGCATTACGACACGCTCTGGCCATATGACGAGCCCGATGACGACACCCTGCCTTTGGCTGAATACGGACGCATCATAGAAGAACGGCAACAGTTCGAGGAACAATTTCCTATATCGACCATGCAAGTTGACGACGCAGCACTTGCGTTGACGAAGTTGGGGCTCGATTGGCGGGGAGACTATGGGCAGACATTGCATTGCGCAAAGTTCTTCATTCGGCAGGCAGAAGCCGCTTTGCGAGGCATAATGGGAACAATCCCCACGCAAAGTGCAGCGGACCTCCATCTATGGGAGCAGCGCCTCCAAGAAGACGCTCGGACCTTCCAGCGTAACCGGCACCGTCGCTGAGGTATAACTGGGCTGGCAGAAGGAGGGGGCCATGAAGGGGCGGGATTCTGGTGAGACGCGATCGGCAGATGAGATTTATATTCCCGAGTCCTCACGCTTTTTGAAGGCGGACTACAGTGAGGAACCGGGCCGTGAGATCATCAAGGAAATACGGGAGTTTGTGGCAAATGGAGGTGAGCCGCATCTTTGGCGTGGGCATACTCACAACCGGCCACCATCTGATGCACGAGTGAAATACCTTGACGATTTCTCACTATCGGACGAGCGGAGGCGGTTGAAGCGGTGGGCTGTATGCCCTGTTTGTCATCCCAGCACGCGGCATTATGGCAAGAGGCCAGGAATGATAGCGTGGTTTCCCGACGAAGGTATTATCCGCCTTATCGGACCCGACTGCTTCAAGACGCTTAATGCGACTGGCCACAAGGAGGCAGAAGAAGAACTTCAACGGCGCAAGAAGCGAGATCGCGAAATCGACTTTCTGTTGCAGAGCCATGCAAAGTTCGTTGGAATTCTCCGCTCCTTAACCGCATCGCACGCGGTTGCCAGTGCCTTAGATACCTTCGGCAAGGACTTGCGTGACGCGGTGTATAACCGGGCCGACATTGATCTATGGAGATTTGTTCGCGCAGGTTTTCTCAATGTCAAACAGGAGTATGACGACCTTAGGCCAAGCCGCACTGGTGAGGCTATAATCGTCAAAGCCGAGCGCGAGGTTCAGTACGGAACTCTCAGAGGGCATAACCTTCTTAATCCACGGCTGAAAAATTTGGAGCCTAGGTTTGAAGCTCCCAAACAAGCGCTCAACCATTACTTACGAGATTCATCGTGGACGGAACGGGTGGAGCGCCTGAACGATGCTCAGCGTGAGGCCCTCTACAACGACATGTCCACGGTTTTAAAGACAGCGCGGGAACTGATTGACACGGTGAAGACGCTAAAAGAGTTTCTCTTGCCGGTGAATATAGCAACCCTTCGGGCGTGGGGGCAGAAGCCAGAGGCACCAGTGTCAATATATGCGCGACTTCGCGGGGGTGCCCTAAGAATAGGCCCGGCAGAGGATCGGGCCTTTGCTGTGGCGATCCCGCAGGATATGGACCGCGATATTCCTGAGTATCCGCGCTAAACCAACGCCCGCTCTCAAGATATGCGTGAAGCGGGAGGGAAACAGCCGAGTCCCACCTTGCTGCTCCCTCCCGCCCTTCTCCTCGCGCGAGGAAGCTCTTTCAGTATTCCGGCATGGGCTCCCGCATAAGCTGCTCATCGTCGGCTAGGGCGAGAGCGGTCTTGATGGTCGCAAGGTGTGCCTCACGGCTCACCCCTATGCCGGCCGCCTCATGGTTCTTCGTCCAGTAGAGCGCCACGGCCTCAAAGAACGCCTCTCTGCCAAGCCACGGCACGCGGGACGCCTTGCCCTCGCTCCAGGTCTGCTGCACGGGCTGCTTCGAGAGGCCGATGCGGGAGAGGTGGTGATAGTCATTGCTCACCCCTTCCCTGTCGTGCTGCTTCACGACTTCCCAAGGCCCGGCATTCATGAGGACGCGAAGCACATAGATGATTTGGCCCTTGGGCTGCATCGGGCGGAACCTCGGGTAACCCATATCGCCGCCCGTATCCTGGATGCTGAGGCCCATGCCGAGGGCGCAGCCCAAGGTGATCGCGGCATAGTCGAGGGGGTCGAAGTAGCGCTCATTGCGACCGTGGAAGGACGCGGCAATCTGGGGCCGCTTGTCGAGCACAGTGGCGCGAACGCTGGTGATGGGGCCATGCAGCGCCTCGTCTTGGAGGAGCGTGAAGTCCGGCCCAAGGCTCAGGCTGTGGCTCTCGGCATACGCCTTGGCTTGGCGCACATACTCGGTGGCGGCTTCGTAGCCGGCCGGTGACATGAACTTAGGGGTCTTCATCATGGGGAACTCCTTTGAGGTGATGGTCTTTGGGACTCGTGGAAAAGGGCGCACCTCCCCGCTGCCTCAAAGCCGGAGCCTGAGGGGGATGGCGGGGAGATGCTTCTTGGGGTGGTGGCTTGGTCGAGAGAACGGTGCTCGCTCTCGCTCGCCGGATTAGTTCTTGGGGCTCAGGTCGAAGCCAAACGCCTTGCCGATGGCCTCTAGCTGCTGGCCACCTTGCGACTGCTTAGGGCGGGCTCCATCGGCCGCCTGCTTGGCATAGGCACCGGCCACCGCCCTCGCCTGCCTCTGCACCGCGTCCCTTACGTTCGGGTCTCGGAGCATCAGCTTATGCGCTAGCTCGCGGTACCGGCTGACGGCCCCGGAGAGTATCCATTGCTTGGTGCCTCGGGTATCCGCCTTGCCGTCCGGTGCCCGCTGGTAGACCTTCGTTTCCATGAGGCGCGCGATCAGGTCCTTGAGCTTCGGAGCCCTTGCCGTAGGCTGGCCGGATAGCTGCTGGTAACGCTCAAAGGCATTGGTCTTGCCGTCCGCCAAGGTGATGTCGCGGAGGTCGGCACCATGGAACCCCGAAGTCGGAGACACCGGGGCGAACCTCAAGCCCTCCTCCAAGGCCATGCGGCGAAGCTCCGCGTCCACCTTGTCGGCCGGGGTGGTAACCCAGAGACCCCTCCGCACCGTAACGGGCTGGCCAAGGGCATCGTAGCGGGCCGGCAAGTCCTCAGAGAAACCCGGCATGGACTTCATAAGCTGGTCCACGAAGCCCCTCGCGTCCCGCATCAACGGGTCCGGGTTGGCATTGCGCCAGAGGGAGGCGGCGGGGATGAGGTTGGCGGCCATCTGCCCCGAGGTCCGCATCAAGCTCCGGTCGGGGTCCATCAGGGCATCGGCAACCTGCTTGATCGACATGAGGTAGGTTTTGCTGCCCATCTGCTTGCCGAGCGCCATCAGGAGCGAGGTGGCCCCTTTCTCGAAGCGGCTTCTCTCAGGCGAGTGCTCGGCCTCATCGCCCTCCATGGCTTGAAGCATCTGCGAGAGGTCCGCGATAATGCCGAAGGGCATGGCGATGGGGTCGAAGCGCTCATACGGCACATAGGTGAGACCCCCTTGCTTGTCGGGAATGACGAAGGAGTAAGGCTTCCACCCGGTGGCCTCTAGCTGCTTCATCAAGGCAGGGTCCGCAGGGCCGCCCCCGGTGATGCTCCCCGTATAGGCAAGGTGGCCTGCCAGCCCCATGAAGAGAGAGCCCATGGCCATCTGCCCGATGGCTTGCGCCTGTGCCTCCGGTCCCATCTTCCCCGAGATCATCTCCCGGTATTCCCGCTGCGCCATGTTGAGGCCAGGGGTGAGCTTGACGCCCTGCCTCACGACATTCGTTGGGGTCCGCACGAAGGGCAGCACGAAGCGGGCCACGGGGTAGTTGTTCACGAAGTTGGAGACCCCCGAGCCGAACGTGCCCGGCAAGAGGTCCTGCTGGAAGGTCGCCACGTTGGCCTCTTGCAGCGCTGCGGCATTGGTCCCGCCACCGGCCTCATCGAAGGCGTCGAGGAGCTTAGTCTTGATGAAGGCCGTGAGGTCTTCGCCTTCAAGGCCGCGTTGGGTGCCCTCAGTGAAGGCGGCGGCCTGCACCTTGGACCTGTAGACGGTCTGCTTCACGAGTTCATCGGCGGCCCCGAGTGCCCGCGTGGGGAGCCCGAGAGCCTTAGGAAGCCCTGCAAGGAAGACATTGTGCAGGACGTTGGGCACGTTATCCCAGCGCTTCCATGGGGTCTGCGCCACGGCGGCCCCTATGTTCAACGCTTCGGTGCCACGGGGAAGGAGGAGGCTTTCTCCCGTGGTGAAGGTGGAGACCGCTGCGGTCCAGGCATCATTGAGGGAGGTCCCCATGTAGGCATACTGGTGCAGGTTCTCCGCCCGCATCATCGCCCCCGCATCCCCACCGAACTTGAAGGAACCCACGATGCGCTCCATCGGACGGACGCCAAGCATGTAGACGTTGGAGAGCATGTTGACGGCATGCGTCCGCCACCCCCAAAGCAGGTTGTTCACATAGAGGAAGCTCGCCGCATCCCGCACCTGAGAGAGGAGGCTGGGATGGATGGCCCGCGCGATGAGCTTGGGGTCTCCCCCGGTGGAGGCGAGAAGGTCCGCCAGGCGTGCCCCATCCATACTGTTCATGGCGGCAAGGTCTGAGGGCTTGATGGCGAACTCTCCGCGCATCCGCCTCAGGCTCCGCCCGGCATTGCTCATGATGCTGGTGGCGCTGCCATGGGCTTGGGCTGCGATGGCCGTGAGGGACTTGAGGGCCTCTAAGCCCTGCTCCACGCTGCCACCGAACTCATCCAAGGCCCCTAGCTTGATGCGGGCCGCAAGCCCATAGGCGTCCTGCATCGCCTTCTGTGAGACCAGGAAGGATGCCTCCATGTTCGCAGCTAAGGTGGAGGCTTGGTCGCCCGCCTGCTTGAGGGCTCCGAGCACTTGCGCCGGGTCCTCATCGAAGAGAGCCACGCGGGCCTTCACCATGCCTTCAAGCGTGGCATCCGAGACCACCTCCCCGCCCTTGGCTGCATTGAGTTCCGCTAGGCGGCTCTCGGCAAGGCGGGCGGTAAGGGCGTCCACGGCCCGTGCGGGGTCTCCGCTCATGGAGAGCTTCTGCCACGGGATGCGGCCCCCTTGCCCGAAGACATGGCCGGCATTCACCGCCGCCTCCCAGCCGCCATGCTGGATAAGCGCATCGGCATCCGCAGAGGTGGCCTTGAAGACGGCATCAAGGGTGGCCTGAGGCAGAGGCTCAATGATGGGTGTTGCGGCAGGGGTGCCTTGAGCCGCCCCCGCACCGGAGACCTCCAAGCCTTCACCCGTAGCCGCCTTGGGTTGGGCTGGTGGGGAGGTGGGTGCTTGGCCTGCCTCATCGGCAAGACCTGAGGCCGGCACCGGGGCCTCGGCAGAGGCTGTCGCCTCCCCTTCCGCATGAACCACGCGGGGGCCATCGGTGATGCTTGAAGCCATAGAGGGAGCGGGGGTCTCAACCGCTTCCCCCGCCACCTTGCCGGGCATCGGGGCACCATCGGGGGAAGCCATAGGCGTGCCATCGGGTGCTCCCGCTACTCCGCCATTCCCCTCTCCCCCAGCACGGTAAGCCGTATCCGCCTCCTCAAGGGCCTTGGTGGCCGCTTCCTGCTCTGCCTTGGAGCCGCCCTTGAGCGCCTTGAAGCTCCGCATGCCGGCCGCAAAGAGACCGATGAAGGCAGCATCAAGCCCGAGGGACTCCATGGCGGCCTTGGTGCGGCCCAGCGCGGCACTGTCACCGGGCTTGGCCTGCATGAAAGCCGTCACCGGGTTGCTGAGAGCGGGCCATTGCGACTCAATGAGGTTGCTCAGGCGCTCTGCATGGGGGTCGAAGGCCACGGCTCCTACTGAGGCCGCCTTGGCGCTCTCTGCTGCGATGGCTCCCGCACGGGTAGCAGTCAGTGCCGATGCCGCTCCGCCAACCCCCTTGATGAGCTTGGCGCCGGCCATGAGCTTGCCTGCCCCGAGCATGCCGGTGGCGAACTGGGAGACCCCCGAGACAAAGGTGTTGAGGGTGCTGCCCTCGTTCACCTGCTTGGTGCCCTGCTCGATAGCCTGCCTCATGCCGGACTTCTGGCCGCCTTCGCCTAGCAGGAAGTCCTTGGTCTCGAAGCCGGCTTGCAGGGCTCCTCCGAGGGCGGCATCAAGCGTGTTGGTGGGGTCCGTTAAGCCGGGCTCCATGGGTGGCCTAGCGCCAGTGCCGGGGGCGACTGGGGGGCGCTCTGCATTAGGGGCTGCCTGCACGTCGCCGGGCTGGTTGAAGATCGGCAGGTCCCCCTCTGGAAGGCTCGCATCTTGCTTGTTGAAGATGGGCAACTCATCGGGAAGCACGAAGGCCGGGCCTTGGGCTGGCTGCCGCTGTGCGTCCTGCGCATAGAGGGCATCAGCTTCCGCAAAGGGATCATAGCCGGAGGCGGGGCCTTGTGGTGGTTGCTTCTTGGCCATGGTGTTGGGACTCCTTGGGTTATGTCTCGGCATGCGAGACCTCGGAGCCGGACCTTGCGGTGCCGGCAATGGGGGATGCTTGATGGGATGGGTGGCTTGGTCGGAGGTGCTAGACCTCCCTCTCACCGCATGAGGCAGTAGCGGTGGGGCTCCCCCGTGCGGGCGCTATGCCGGCTGGGGGCTGTGCTTGAAGGGACTGCTTTGGGCTAGGGAGGGGAGAGTGGGGTCTTCTCCTCCTCCTTCTTTCGAAGGGGGGCTTAAGGTTCCCCCTAGCCGGGGCGGTGCGTCCGCCGCGCTGTCTCACCTAGAGGATTACTTATAGCATTAGGGAAGCCGTAAGCGCCTCACGCCCAGCAACCCATTGTTTTTGCTATCCGAAATCCACAGAGAGTTTTGCGCAGGCGGAGCCGCATAGCCGACGAAAAGCGGCCGTCATCGCTCCCTGAGCGGCCTGCACTTCGGAGGCCCCAACGATCACGCTATCGTGCAGCGGCAAGCCGACGACGCCCCGGTGCTGCAAATCAAGCAGCGCCAAGATAAGCATCGTGGATTCCTGCAAGGCGAGCTTCTGCCCGATGCCGATACCGAAGAGGTGGGCGATTGGCGCGTGGCGCTTCTCTACCCGGTTGATGAGGTCGCGGGGTCTTGCTCCCTCTGGGAACAGGCGCTGCGCCCCCTTGGGCAGATGCGTGAGCCGCTTCGGGGCGTGAGCCATTGCGTTCACCAAGCGCTTCCACCCATCCCTGCAAGAGCCATCGCCGTCGATATCGTAAAGGTCCTCCTCGGGTGGCGTGAGGCCCTCGCGGAGATAGAGGAGGCGTGGATAAAGTTGGCCAAGGTCCACGGATGCGGTGCGTTCTCCCTCAGGGTGCAACCTTGTGCCGATCCGTATGAGCCGGAAGCGGTCCTCCCTCGGCATGGTCTCCCAGAAGCCGCCCCAGAGCCGGCCGCCG
>ERZ778018.391-NODE-391-length-70159-cov-78.072963_pt1 | contig 70159 bp, 90 predicted proteins | sample MGYA00375748_ERZ778018 | MGnify/ENA primary metagenome ERZ778018 (study PRJEB29350, sample SAMN05509839) | bioreactor metagenome | biome: bioreactor; material: wastewater | place: South Africa: University of Cape Town | collected 2014-04-22 ... | reverse complement strand
ACCGGCCCCGCGTCTACGGTCACCGGCCCCACCGGCCCCACCGGAGCGGCGTCGACCGTCACTGGCCCCACGGGACCGCAGGGCGATCCGGGGGTCACTGGCCCCACGGGACCGCAGGGCGATCCGGGGGTCACTGGCCCCACGGGACCCGCGTCCACTACCACAGGCCCGACTGGGCCGCAAGGGGTTACTGGCCCGACCGGGCCACAGGGGGCCACTGGCCCCACTGGACCCGTCTCGACCACGGCCGGGCCTACTGGCCCCACGGGTCCGACTGGCCCCTCTTCCTCTGGCACCGAGATCAGCCTAGGCAGCAGTACGGGCACCAAGACGCTTGACCTCGCTAGCAGCAAGCAAGTGGTGGCCTACGGCACGCTCACCGGCGACGTGACCCTGGCGTTCACCAACGTTCCGGCCAGCGTGCCGGTCATGGTCACGGTGTACTTTACGCAGAACGCCACAGGCGGCTATACGGTCAGCTACCCGTCGGGCACGCGCTACTTGTATGGCGGCAACGGCGCGGTGAATCCTGCTCCCAGCGCGACCACCGCCATCACGCTCTTCACCCTCAACGGCGGCACCAACTGGCACGTGGTGGCGGTGGACACGCGCCCGAGCCGGATCGATCCGTTCCACGTGAACCCACCGGCGAACGGCGACTACTACATAGTGTTCGACATCCTCACCGTGCTTGACCTGGCTGGCGTCCTCAAGAACGGCACCGGCACGCTGGCTTACGCCAAGTCCACGAACGGCGGCAGCAGCTTCGCGTCCGTGTCCGGCAGCACTTCGTTCGCCAGCGGCGACATCCTGAAGATCACCGTCACCAGCTTCAGCGACTGGCTGTCCTTCACCATCCCGCGCACGGCATGACCTTCCCACTGCGCGGCCACCACCCTTACGTGCCGCTGTCATGGCCCATCACGTTCGTGGATAGAGCCACTGGTACGAACGCGATAGCGACGATGCCTACGCACAAACGTGGCGACTTGCTGTTGATGTTTGCGTACCGTGACGGCAACACGACGGCCCCGACCTTACCGGCCGGGTGGACGAACATCGGCAACTCAGGCGCCAGCTCGAATCGGCGCGCATCGCTTACAAGTTCGCGGCTGGCAGCAGCGAAACTTCCGGCACCTGGACTAGCGCTACCAGTGTCGTCTGCCACGTGTACCGCAACGTCGGCGGCATCGGGGCGTACGCCGCCGGTGGGGCCTCAAGCACCAGCATCTCCTATCCCGCCGTATCACCCCTAAGCGACGACGGCACGAGTTGGGTGGCGGGCTTCGCCGGGCACCGCTCCACCAACGTGGCGCTGGAAACCCCGCCGACGGGCATGGTCAACCGCTCCAACGTGCAGGACTCCACGGATGAAGCGGCTGGGCACGATACCAACGGAGGCGTGCTGGCGTGGCCAACCACCGCAGTGGCCGCTGGCGGCACCAGCGCGAGTTATCGGACTTACACCGTGGAACTCTTGCAAAAGAACCCGGAGCCGGCGCTGCTTGTAGGCGAGGTGGCCGCCAGCGGCGCAGACGGCTACTGGTACGTGCCGTTCACCGATGACTTCGATAACGCCACCGCCGCCGTGTGGTTAGGCGACACCGGGCGCAACTTCTTCCGCTTCCAACTGCCTGCCGACTTGCGCGGCAGCGTGCAGGGCGCGTACTTGCAGCTCACCAGCCGCAACGCTGACGGGGCGGCCGACGCCGACATCCGCGCCTACTTGGCGGCTAGCCCAGCCGCCCCGACTAGTGCTGCCGAGGCGGCCACACAGTACGCCGCCCTCACCACCACCGCCGTGCGCTGGAACATGCCAGCCACTTCCGCAGATCAACTGTTCTCAAGCCCGGACATCAGCGCGGTCATCAACGAGCTCATCGCTAACGGCACCAAGGGCGGCGATTACGTCGTGCTGTGGGCGTGTAACACCAAGTCAGGCTCAGCGGAGAAGGACATCAAGTCTTACGATTCCGGTATGATCGGCAGACCGCAGCTGTTCCTGACCTACTACGCTCAGTGAGGTGCCTATGAAGTTGGCCATCAGCGCTATCTACAAGAACGAGGCGAACCACATAACTCGCTGGCTCGACGCCTTGCAACCCGAACTCAAGCCCGGCGACAGCATCACCGTTCTAGATACCGGCAGCACCGATGGCGGCGATCGGCTGTTCGCCCTGCGTGGCGTTAGCAGCCATCACGCCACCATCAGCCCGTGGCGCTTCGATGTCGCTAGGAACCTGGCGCTCGCCTTGGCGCCCGGTAACGCCGACGCCGTGTGGGCGCTCGATCTCGACGAGGTTCCGCAGCCCGGCTGGCGTGACGCCATCGAAGGCGCATGGCATGACGGCCTCCACCGCCTTCGCTACAAGTTCATATGGTCGCATCAGGCCAACGGCGACCCCGGCGTGGTGTTCTGGGCCGATAAGCTCTTCGCCCGGCACGGGGCCATCTGGCGCGGCGTGGCGCACGAGTGGCTGGCGTTCCCCGGCGTCGATAACGAACAGCAACTCTTCGTCGATGGCCTAGTCGTCCACCACTACCAGGACACCAGCATCGACCGTGGCACCCGCGACCTCGACTTGATGGAACGCGCCGTAGCTGACATGCCTAACGACGCTCGGCTGCGGCTGTATTACGCTCGGCAGCTTTACTTCATGGGCGACCAGGCGCACGCTTCCGAGGAGTACCAGCGCTACCTAGCGCACCCTGACGCCGTGTGGCGGCACGAACGCAGCGAGGCCATGCTGATGCTCGCTTCGATGGACGGCAACGAAGCCTGGAAGAGGCAATGGCAGTACCGCGCCATCGCGGAGTGTCCGGAGCGGCGCGAAGTCTGGTACGACGCGGCGCGGTTCGAGGCAGCTTGCGGCGACCTCGCGTTAGCCATCGTGTTCTTGGAGCGCTGCGCGGGGCTGCCCGATGAGGAGTATTACCTTAGCAGGCCGGAGGTTAGGGGTGACGGGCCAGCGCGGTTGCGGCGGGAGATCAAGGCGCGTCTCTACGAAGGCTCTTAGACTTTCCGCCGCGCATATGGCGACCTCAACTATCCTTCCGGTCAAGGCCAGATCGGCCGGGAGGTGATCCGCACGGTATCTCGGCATACGCCTAGACCGCAAAGGAGTCCACTATGAAGATAATCAAACTCACCATACTGATCCTCGCCCCGTTCCTGACGGGCTTTGTGTTCGCTCAGGGCGCCGAGGCTCCCGCCGCCTGGGATATTGCTGGGCTGTTCCTAAGCACAAGCGCACTCGCTGCCGCCGTGCTGGCGCTCACATCGTTCGTGAAGAAGAACATCATCAAGTCGCTCACGGGCGTGGGCACCATCGCAGTCTCAGTGATAATCGGCACCGGCTTCGGATGGGTAGGGCACTTGCTCGGATACCTTGATGGTGGATTGGTGGCTAGTTTGGGCTTCGGCGCGTCGGCCGGAATCCTTGCGAGTGGCGGTTGGGACGCGATTTCCGGTCTTTTGGGAAAGCGGTCGGCGGGGTAGACGCCCCGCCCAATCGGGACTCTCGTTCTGATTCAGGACGCGAGCGCGCTAGGCGAAGGTGAGGAAAGGATCGAGATGGCGCAACCGGCGTTCTTAGTGCAAGTCATCAACCCTAGCGGAAATCCGGGGGAGGTCCCCCTAGTTCAGCTATCGGGCAGTAACACCGTCGAACCGCAGTCGGGTAGCGGGAACGCGACCATCACGTTCACCGCGCCAGTCGTGGCGGTGCAGGTATTCAACGGCAGCGGGGCGCTCCTGACGGTGACGGTGGCGGGCGACACGCACAGCGTGCCAGACGGCGTGCCTTACGAGGTTAGGCGGGCGGACGCGCCGTTCACCACCGTCACCATCGCCGCCACGGGGCCGTGGTACGCGGTGGGACTAAGGTGAGCGGCTTCGCGCCCGGCCCCGTCGCGGGCTTCGCGCCCAGGCCGAAGAAACTCAACGGCGTGCTGCGCCGCGCCGTCGCCGCCTGGAAGGCCGAGCACTACCAGCCGAACATCGACAGCTTGGTGGACCTCACGGGGCGCGGGCATCACGCGCGCTTCGGCAGCGCCATCGGCGCGGACACCAACGACCCGCTGCACCTGCCGTTCAACGGGCAGAAGTACCTGCACTGCCCCGGCGAACCCAGCAACTACGGGATAACGACTAACGCCGTGTGGCCCGCCGACGGCGGCGAGATAATCCTCGAAGTGGACATCGCGCCAGGAACCGCCAGCACCGGCCTAGCCCGCGGCGTCGGCGGAGGAGACAACTTCCTGCGCTGCCTGTACGACGCCGTGAACGAGCGCGTGAGCTTCCAGTGGTTCAAGGCTGGCGGCGCGTACGGTGGCGGCACTCCGGGCGAAGCGCACGCACGCGGCGTGCGCAAGCGGTGGCGCGGCGTCATCTCAAGCGACCGCAGCACCATCACGCAACAAGAGTACGTGAGTGGCAGTTGGGAGACGCGGGCAACCAGGCCGGTCACCGACTTCCAGACGGGGCGCCCCACGGCCCTCGCCATCGGTTACCGAGACAGCTTCAGCGGCGTTGGGGACCAGCGCTTCGCGGGAGCCATTCACCGCCTGACGCTCACGAGTGGCGGCACCGCCGTAGCCGACTTCAACCCCGCCGACAGCGCCGAACCCCACACCAGTTGGGTGTCATCCGCCACAGGCGAAACGTGGACGATAAACCGCAGCGCCACCGGACGCAAGGCCGTCCTGGTAGACCGGCCCCTGCTGCTGCTCGGCACGGACGACTATCTGGAGGTATCCAACCACGCCGACCTCAACTTCGGCGCTGGCGAGGACTTCACCGTGTGCCTCGCTTACCGCACCTATTGGACCGCACAGGTTTCCGGGCGAGGCTTGTTTGGCAAAAAGTCCGGGTACGGCGTCGGCGGCTCGGGGTACCAGGCGTACTACTCATCCACCTACTCATCGGGAATGACGTTGCGCCTGAGCGACAACACCGTAGAGGACGTGGCCCTCCTGGGGAGCGGCCTCAATCCCGTCGGCTCGGCAGGACTCGTGTCGATGCGACGCGTCGCGGGCGCGAACCTCGCCGGGTTCACGCCGCTAGGCACGAGTTCCATCGCCTCGAACACCGCAAGCCTGCACAACTCCCTTCCGTTACAGATTGGCCGCGCTAGCGCGGACTACGCCGACTTCGAGTTCATCGGCGCGGCCATCTTCCGTGAAGCCCTCACCCCCGCAGACCTCGCCCTGGTAGCCGCCGAGTTCGGAGTGACCCCGTGAAACTGACCCTCAACCCCGCCGACGTGCAAGTGCTCACCAACGAGCGCGGCGAACCCAACGCGCACGCCTTCAAGGCCGCCAACGGTGAACTGCTCACCGTCATCGGCGGCGTGCTGCTCGGCGTGCCTACCACCGATGAGGACGGCAACTTCGTGTTCAGCCACGACTTCCCCGCCGAGGCCGTGCAGACCATCGCCACACGAGCCGCCACCAGGAGCGCCGTCCTGGCCGAGGTCACGCCCGACACGGACGCGAGCCTGTTCCGCGCTTGGGCGCCCGGCCAAGCGCTCGACGTGGGCGACATCGTGACGCACGACGGCACCCTCTACCGCGTCGTGCAGGCGCACGCCACGCAAGCGGATTGGCAGCCGGACGCGACTCCCGCTCTGTTCGCCCGCTTCTTCGACCCCGCAGACGGCCCCGCCCCCTGGACGCAACCAACCGGCGCCCACGACGCCTACGCCCTCGGCGCGAAAGTCACGCACGCCGGGCACACGTGGGAATCAACCGCCCCCGACAACGTGTGGGAACCAGGCGTGTACGGATGGACCCAAGTCGGCTAATGGGCAGTAGTGCAGCGGAATCCAAGACCGACTCTAATGCCGTGGCGGATGTCGTAACGTTCAGTGCGCCAATCACCGCCGTGGAGGTCTACCACTCGGAGGTGACTCCGCAGGTGTTCGTCATCAACGGCATATCGCTGACCATCCCCAGTGGAGGTTGGCGCTCGTCCGTGGCCGGCGTCCCCGCTGCGACCGTGACGCTACCTAGCGGCGTTACTGGCGTCATCGTCACGCGGCTGGTATGACCTTCGGTTACAGAACGGGGTACGGGCAAGGATGAGGCGGATGATCTTGGCGCTGTCGCTGTTCTCGGCGCTAGCCTTCGCACAGGAACCCGCGCCACAGTCGTACGGCGTGACCCTCACCTGCTCCGCTCGCCTGCCGACGGGCGTGGTCGGCTGCTTCGCGGAGCGCACGATGTTCGTGTTGGGCGACTTCGAGGTGGCGGTCGGGGTGGACGTGCAGGCTACCTTCAGCGACTTCGCCCAGGGCCACATCGCCCCTTACGCCATCGTGGCCTACTACGCCGAGGGTTGGAGCGCGTGGGGCGAGTTCCACTTGCCTGAGCTCTATGGCCTTCACCCCCTCGGCGATCCCGACTGGTTGAGGCTCGGGTTCTCTGTGCGCCTGTGAGGGGGTGACTAAATGGCCTGGTACGTGATCTTCATTCTCGGTGCCTTCGCTGGGATGCTGTTCCTCTTCCTGCTGACCCGCAAGAACCGCTAGTCGATGTAGTACGGCCAGCGCGTTTCCACGACCGCCTCGGGGTCGCTGCGGCGGAAGTAGCTCTGCAAGCTCAGCGCTTGCTCCCTCGCCCACGCACGCTGCGCTGTATGCAGCGTGCCGAGGTCTTTCACTTGCGCCCCTCGATGCCGCTCCCTGATCTTGAAGTACAGCAGCCCCGCAGCCAGGGCGTCGGCGTCGGCAGAGTGTGCGTTCTCTAACGCGATGCCGTAGAAGCCGCACACCGCCCTCAACGTGCGCCTGCCCTTGCGGTAGGTATTGAAGTGGCGATCCATGACTAGCGGGTCAAGCACGATCACGTCGCCCAGCCAGTCATGAGGCTCACCGAGGCGTCGCATCTCGTGCGCCAACACCGTCAAGTCGTATCTGGCGTTGAAGGCGCACGTCGCGCCAGCGGAGCGCACCGCGTCGGATATGCGGCGCACGGCGGCGGCCATCGGCTCGCCGTCGGCGCGTGCCATCTCGGTGCTGACGCCGTGAACGGCGGTGGCTTCCTCCGGTATCTCCACGCCTGGGTCGACTAGGCCGTGGTACGCCGCACCGGGCACGCCGTTGGGGTCGAAGTCGACCAGCGAGTACGTGACTATCCGCGCCTCCGTCGGCTCCGGGCCGGTCGTCTCCAAGTCGAACGCCACTATCATGTCGGATCCCATCGCGTGACAGCCTCCGCTCTCTCGCCGCGATCGATCCCGGTCAGGATGCCCACCGCTTCACGCAGCTTGACGGCCATCTCCTCGCTCAGGTTCGTCGCGGCGCTAGCTTGCGCCCCCGCCACGCCGATGCGCGGCGGCTCCGGCAGTCGGCTACTGAGCTCTCTCACGAAGCCGCCCTCCACCTTGATGGGGCCGTGGTGCGACCCCTTGGCAGCCACCAGGCGTCGGTCGCGTGAATGAACCTCATGGTCGCGTAGGACGCTGACGTTCAGCGTGTGCTCCGACCATTCGGGGTACTTCACGCGCAGGGCACGGTAGGCGGTGGCGGCCCCGACTCGAGCCACCAGCCGGTTGCGGTACACGACCTTCCCCTCCGCATCCACGAAGCTGAAGATCACGATGCCGCCGTGATCGATCAACGACCCGGTGTGCATGACTACTCCCACATCGACCCCCTGAAGAGCGGCATCTCGCTCGCTAGGCGGGCGCGCTTCTCCTCCCAGAACCGTCGGTAGTGGCGCTCCACCTCGCCTTCGTAGTTCGGAGCCAACCCGTCCGGCCCGCGCATCGGCTCGAAGCCGTAGCGCTCCATCGCCTCTTGGATGGCTATCTCAAGCAAGTCCTCGGCGAAGAAGCTCACGTACCACGGACTCTCGACGGCCGTCCTGGCGTGCGCGAGTCCCGGCGCGATGCCTGGCGGCGCATCGGTGGTGGCTTCCTCGAAGCGCTGCGTGAACCGTAGGGCGTTGCTGCGGTGGTAGGTGAGGTGCGCCCGACCGCCCAGGTGCTTGGCCACCACGCGGCTCAAGTCGCGGCTGTCGCCGGTCAGGTAGTCGTCGGGTGACGGCGTGTCGACGAGGTGCAGCAGATCGCGCAGCATGGTCGTGGCTATCCACTGCACGGGCTTCCCGCCCTTGGCGGTGCGGCGGTGGATGATGAGGGGGGTGCGGTAGCGCCCGTCCAGCAGCGCCTGGTCGTACCAGTCTTCTATCAGGACGCGCTCCACGAACTTGACCTCGATGTGCAAGATCGGCTCTAGTGCGTGCGACACGTCGGGGCTGTCGCCGCCGCCCGTGAACTGTTGGCCGCGCCGCGCCGGCACTCCCATGCTGCGCAGTAGCGCCGCGACTTCGAGCTCACCACGCTTGCCTTTCGTGCGCGGCTTAGCCATCTTCGCTCCACAGGGTGGCCGAGAGGATGTCGGCGCAATCCAGGCGCATCCAGCCGATCTTGCCGGTGTCAGGGTCGATGAAGGAGAGGTCAGCCACCACCGACTGGCCCGGCTGTATCTCGCCCCACGTCTCCACCAGCTTGCCGGCCAGCGCCGCCTCTGATAGGAGAAGGCTCATACTGCCGCCGCTGCGGAACTTCAGGTCAAGCCGCCAGTGGCGGTCTTCGGTCTTCGGAACGTCCATCACCATTCGTCCTCCACGTCGATATCGACCTCCTCGGTAGGCATGTTCTCTGGCGGGATGATGCGCTGCTTCTTGTCGGCGTAGCCGGTCATGAACAGGAGCGTGTCGAAGATATCCTCGTCGTTCTTGATGGTCTGCGCCAGCACGTCCCTGGCGTCGTCGCTGAGGCTGCGAATGTACGCGCAGGTGCGCCGCAGGCTGCGCGTGGCGCGAGTCAAGGCGCTGGCTTCGCTCTGAAGGCCGATGCCGACCTGCTCCTCTAGCCAGGCGTACAGATCGCCTCGCGCCAAGCCGCCTTCTCCGATGGGGGCGGTGGCGGCGGTCAGGAACTCGTCTAGGTGGTTGAGGACCCAGGGCACGAAGGCGCGGCGCGTCCCCACGCCGAGCTTGGACATGCTGCCGCCGATGAGGCGCGGGTCGGCGATGTCCATGTTGCCCTCGATGACGAACACCTCGTAGACGCGGCGTCGTATGAAGTCGGTGTGCGATGCGATGCCGAGGTCTTCAAGGAACTCGCGCCACGAATCCGCGTGGTAACGCCACAGCTCCTGCCGCTTGATGTCGTGCAGGACCTGGCCTGACGCCAAGGCCGCCTGCCCGTCTGACAGCGCCAAGCGCCGCAGCTCGCGGCGCATCTCCGCCGCCCTGTGCTCGCGTTGCGCGTCTGTTGGGGTGTTCAATAGTTTCTTGATGTCGCTCACGCCGCCTCCTCATGGTATACCTGCTCGGAGCTTACCACGCCACAGGCTATCGGAACGGCCCAGGCCGGGAAGTGGCTCTTCGGGCGCTTGCCGCCCACGTACACCCTCACGCCCTCGACCCCCGCCCGCGCCAACCGGCTCTTCACCGTCGGGTAAGGTGCGTCGGCCATCACGCACAGTTGCTCGTACGTGTACATCCCCTCGGCGACGCGAAGCTGCTTCTCGCGGAACACCTTAGCCGCGTACACCGCCCTCGCCTCGATCGCCAACGCACGGCGGCCAGCGTCGTTGTTGCCCCGCCGACGCTTGGCGTTTCCCAGCGCCGGCCCCAGCCAGCCTCGTCCACGCAAGGCGCTCTTCACCGTCGCAGCGCCGCAGCCGATGACTTCCGCTGCGTCGCCGATGGTGAAGTAAAGCTTCTCGTCCAACAACTCCTGGTTCTCGCGCTGCCGACCGATGCGCTCCATGTACTCCAAGCCCCACTTCTCCGGGACCATCACCAGCCGCTTGTCGAAGCGGCGGAACACGCCATCCTGCTTCGCCGCGTGAAGCACGCTCGAATACCGCGCCCCGCACAGAGAGGCCACCTCACCGACGCGCAAGTAGCCTGGCTTCACGCCGTAGTAGATGCCGTGCCTCCGGGCGTACTCTCCCACGGCGCTCGCGCTCTTATGGAGCCTCGCCGCTACCCAGCGCGGCCCCTTGATGGCGTAGTAGTAGGCGACCATGCGGTGCTGCGACTCCGGCCAACGCTCCAACTCGATCATGTCAAGCTCGCTTCCGCAGCGGCCACGGCTGGCGCTACCGGGTGGCTGCGTACCAGCTGCAACTCGGCGGCTGCCGTGCGCTTGATGGCGCTACGCAGCGGTGTGGCCGCGCCGCTGCCGGTGACGACCCCCAGATCGATGAGGTTCTGCATGTTCAAGGCTTCCAACTCCTCCAAGGCGGCGTAGATGACTCGCCTGGCTTCTCCCAACTCCTGCTCGCGGCTGATGTCGTCCAGCAGCACGACACGCGTGGCTGGCAGGCGCGGATCTGGAAGGTCGGCGAACAAGATGATCTCCGCGCCCGTGGTGAGGCTGCGGCTACGCAGCGCCATCTGCACCAGCTCATCCATGCGGTAGCGTTCGTTGATCAGGTTCAGGCGCTCGTCGGCGTACATCACGCGGTCTACCTTCATGGCCACCGCGTCGGCTCCGTCAGCCCAGATGATGTCGGTCTCCACGCGCTCACGCTGGTTGTCCAGGCGCGGCTCGTCGGCGTACAGCAGGCTGGCTTCGGAGAACACGTGGTCCGGGTGGAAGTTCGGGACCTGCACCACCGCGATGCGCTTGCCGCTCGCGGCGTTGATGCCCCGCCCACGCCAGAAGTGCAGCTGCCCGGCGTCGCCGTCAGCCACGCAGTTAGGCAGGCGAGGAGCCCACTCCTCCCAAGCCGCGCTGGCGAAGAAGGCGCGTTTGGCGACGATGTAAGTCTCGACGCCATCCGCCGTCAGCGCTTGAAGGCCGAGCATGACGCGGTTGATCTTCTCCGATCCCGTCTCGATGTCGCGGCTCAGCAGGTTAGCGCCCAGCACGTAGGTCACGTTCGCCTGCTCCCTGACCGGGTAGTCGCGGAACTCCAACAGCCGGTTGACCCCCGCAGCGCGGTAATAGCGCTGGTACAGGTCGTGGTTAGCGTAGGCGTCCAACACCAACACCGGGATGCCGGGCGGGAACTGGATGGGCACCAGGCGCATGACGCTGATGCCCTCCCCCGCACGCCAGATGGTGAAGTTCCCGTCTCGCAAGCGCTTCACTTCCGCCATCAGCGCGTAGTAGAGGCGCGACGTGAACGGCCGGTGGCCCTTGGACCTCTTGATGTCGGGGTCGATGATGTTGGCCGGGTCGATGGCGTGAAGCACGGCGCGTACATCCGCGCCATCCGCCCGTGCGATGCTCGCTAGCGTCGGCATCACCGGGCCGTCGATCTTCAGGGTCAGCAGCAACCACTCGATGATGCGCAGCCAGTTGGGGTCCAGCGGGACCTTGGCGTTGACCTCCCCGCCCGTCAGCTTGTCGATGCGTTTGCGGTGCCGGATCTTCTGCTTGAGCTCAGACTCTAAGTGGTAACGCCCAAGCCAGAAGCGGTCAACCATCACGTCCAACGCGTCCTCGTCGATGACGATGAGGCCCAGCGGCCCCCCGACGGTGCCGCCGCGCTTGCCGTCGTCCGTGTAGCCGACGTACTCATGCGAGAAGCCGCGCCAGTCGTCGTTGAAGATAATCGGCAGCATGGCGTGCGGCGCGATGTAGATGCCAGCCTCGTAGGCGTCGTCGTACTGCCGGTAGTAGGCGCAATGCGGCCGCGCCGGGCAGGTGTTGCACACCGTCGTGGCTACCGGGTAGCCCTTCTTCGTGACGGCCTGCACGGTGGTCCAGTCCTCGCAGTTGTCGGCGTCTCGGCCTCGCAGGATCTGCACCTTGCCGAAGTAATCGTGCTTCTCGCGCAACTCGTCAATCATGTCGGCCGCCAAGCCGGTCGGAGAGCGCGTGTCCTTCACGAAGAACAGCACCCGCTGCCCCTCGCGGACCATGCTCACGGCGCGTTGCAGCGTGGCGTGCGTCTTGCCGACGCCAGCCGGGATACTGACGACCGTGACCTTGCCGGGGTTGAGGTGGGCCAGATCCTCTTGCAGGCGCACCCGCTGCTCCGCGATGGTAGGCAGTAGCGAGTCGGCGGCCACGACCGGCAACTCAGCCTCCACCACTCGCGCCTTCCTGGGCGTCCTGAAGCGCCCAACGGGGCAGGCGGCGCACTCGGAGGGCGTGGCGTAACCCGACTCGCGCATCCAGCGGCACCCGCCTTCGTACGGGCCGGTGTACACGCTGTTGATGGTGCCCTCTGCGCCCACGTCGTTGTAGGCGGCGTCGCCGAGCCAGCCTCGAACCAGTTGCTGCGCGGCTTCCTCGCCCTTCTGGATGCGCTTCATCATCATGGCAGCGTGGAAAGTCGTCACGTTACGCGTGCCGCGTGCCGGCGAGGAGCGGGCGATGTTCTCAAGGCAGGCCACCAGGCCGCCTTCCAACTCCTTCGCGATCTCGGGATCGAGGGGCCGCTGGCGCAGAGCCGTGATGGTGGCGATATCCGCATCCGCCTGGGCCTGTAGCGCGAGGTAGCGTGGCCGTAGACCCGCGTTCGGCACTGCCAGGGCTACCTCTATAGCCTCGGGGCGGTAGAAGGCCGCCCTGGGCTGTTCTGCGAGCTTCTGGATGGCCTTGATCGAGGAGCGAAGTTCCTTGGGCGTCAACCGCACCTTGAACAGGCCGCTCTTCGGATGCCTAGTGTTCTCAAGCCGGATGGTGCCGTTCTTGCGCCACAGCCCCTCGTCCACGCCGCTCAGATCAAGGTCGTGTATCAGCTCGCGGCCGAACAGCTTCCAAGTCGTCCACGCCAGTGACATCACGCCCTGCGCCTGCACGCCGAACAACTGCCAGGGCAGCGAGATGTCGAAGCCCTTGGAGCCGCTGAAGCGGATGCCGATGGCTTCCTCCGCGATGCCAAGGCTGAGGTAGTAGTCCACGACCTTCAAGGCCATGACGCGGCTGGCTTCCAGGTCGCCGTCGTGATCGATGTCAACGTGGAAGTCGGCGAGGTGCGGCACGTGCGCCACCTGCTCGCTCAACTCTGCGCGCCGCTCGGGGTCATCCTTGTCGAAGAGCGGGAACTGCGAACGGTAGTGCGCTATCTGGCCGTGTGAATCTTCGAGCGGCTTCTTGCTTACGAACGCCGCGTCGTGAACGATGCGGGTCAAGTCCTCGGTCTCAGCCCATAGGCCGCTGCCGCGACGGTTCTTGCCGCCCAGCATGACCTCCAAGAACCTGAAAGACCCGACGTAACCAGTCGGGTCCATTACGATCCTCTTGCTTGCCACTTACTTCTCCCCTCAGCGCCCCAGCCAACGAACTCGTGGTCGGCCTTGCGATGCCGCCTGCCGTGGCACGAATAACACAGCCAAACAACCTCAAGAGGTCTATCGTAATCTTCGTGGTGGCCGGTGATTTTCACGCCGATTGCGCCGCACTCTGAACACGTATCCGGCCTGATTATGCGGCCACTCTGGACAGCGTTGTTCAGCGCCTTCGTTGCCATGCGGTGCTTCTTTTTCCGAGCAGCCAATAGCCCAAGGCGCTTCTCTTTGTCCTTCTCGTATCTAGCGCGATCCCGCGCACGAACTAGGTCAGCATCGCGCCGGGCTACGTGCTCCCGGCGCTCCTCTGGCGACTTCTTCCTGTACCATTCGCGCATGTAGTTGGCGCGCTTGCACTTCTTGCACTCACCGCAGTCGCAACTCCTGGGCCGGCCCGTTTGGGCTGCGCCCCCAGCCGCGGGCATCAGCCGCGACCGGGGGCTTGGTCAAAAGGGAGGTCTTCCTCCGGGGGGAACTCATCGTCTTCGTACTCGATGGCCGCCTGCACGGGCGCGGATGGTCCGGTAGCGGGCGAGGGCGCCCTAGTGGCCTGCGCCAAGGGCGGCTCATCCCTCGTCGGCGCTGCCGTCGGCTCCGGCATGACCTCGGCGTGAACCGGCAGAGCCAGTCGCACGCCGTCAGCGAAGTCACCGAAGCGGCCATCCGCCGCCGCGCTCACCAGCGCCGGGCGACGGGCTTCCGACAAGGACGGGTAGGCGTCGCGTAGGCTGGTGGCGATCTGCTCCTTGGCCATCTCAAGGCCCTTGGCCTTAGCGAAGCCGTCGATCACCGTCAGCGTCTCCACGTCCAACTCGTCGCCGATGTCGAAGGCCAGCACCGGCTGGGGGCTGTCACCGAGCATCGCGGCTTCGACGTGAAGCCAGATGGCCGTCTCCGGCGTGCCGCTGCTGGCGAAAGCCTCGCCACCGAGTTGGATGCCGAGCTCCCACGGACGCGTCAGGAGCTCCAAGAGCACACCCTTGTGCCCCTCCGGGTCCTGGCGGCCGGGGTAGGACAGGAGCGTGCGGCTGCGCTCGGGGGCGTCGGCTGGGTCCTTGATCGTCACGCCGTACACGCTGGTCATGGGCAGGAAAATCATCGCCAGCTTGGGCTGCTCGGGGTCATCCCACAGCTCCCGCGACAGCATGGCCGTGGCCTGGTAGCGGCTGTTGCACTTCACGGTGTTCCTGGCGACCGTCTCGCTGCCGTACTCGATGCTGTCGCGCTGCCAGCCGTCCGGCCAGCGCGCTTGGCACGTCACGCAATCCATCGGGCCTTGGTGCAGCGTGCCGATGCCGACGCCGCCCTTGCGTGGGCCGACCGAATAGCACTCGCTGACGAGCTTGCCGGCAGCGTTCACGTAGCGCATGGAGCGGGTCATGGTGTGGTTCAGGAGCACCACATCCAGGCTGTCCACGCGGGTGACTTTCGGCTGGTTCTTCTCGTCGCGCTGGCTCGGATCGACGACCTCGACGAACTGCACGATCTTGCCGTCGCGCTTGCCCTTGGCGGCCCGCACGTAGGAAAGCGTGGAGAACTGCGCCTGCTTCAGTTGCTCCTGGGCGCGTTGAGCGTCCTGTAAGAAGCCGCTCAGCAGGGCGGGGGAAACGGGTTTGTTGGTCATGTGCTCTCTCCCTTTCTTGGAACAAGGCTAGTCTAGCAAACTTCGCTTACCGGCGTCAACCCGGATTGGGGTGGCTATAGGCCGCTCAGGTAGTCCATGAACTCGTGGTGGCGGCCCATCATGATCTGGTAAAGCTGGCGCTCGCCGCCAAGCGCACGCTTGATGACCGACTTCTCTCCGAAGTCGTGCAGCGCCGTGTGGCACTCGTGGCATAACAGCGCCGCGTTATACGTGCTGTACCTGCGTGGCATCGTGCCACTATACGCCGCCGCGCCGACCAGCTGGAAATGGTGGAACTGCTCGCCAGGAGCGCCGCAGAACAGGCAGCGCGAATACTTCTGACGCCACCAGTCGTAATAGAGTTGGTTGTGATGCGCCTTAGACATTGGCTCGAATCTCTTCGGCCTTGGCGCACAGGCGCGGGTAGTCAGCCATCGTCACCAGCGGGGCGCGCCCCCTGCGCGCGCTGAAGGTCACGTGGTCCTCGATCAGGAGCCAACCGCAGCCGGGGGTTAGCGCTTCGTAGTTCGTAATCAAGATCTCCAACTCCCAAGCCTCCAAGTCGCTCTCGTCACCCGGCCGACTGCGCCTGATGCGTGCCCCGCGATGCGTTCGCAGCCGTTCCCTGATGCGCCGCGCCGCGTGCTCGCGTTCGTACTCCTCGATGGGTGCCGTGCCCAAGGTGGCGGTGTAACGGAAGGCGCGACCGGCGCCTAAGTAGCGTTCGGTCGCGCCTGCCTTCGTCAGCCTATCCAGCGCGAAGGTGACGTACCTTTGATTGCCAACGCCAGCCGTGACAGCCTCGCGTATCGTGCTGCGCGGATGCTGTAGTATCCACGCGTAAACGACGACCTCGGCGTCAGTGTACGGCGCCATCGAGGGCTGCCTTCATGGCCTCTGACACGGCTATTATCGTAGTACGTCCGTCGTGCTCTTTCATGTACAGCAGCCAGGAGCGGCTGTCGCGCAGCGCTAGGATCGCCTGTGCCGCGTCGGACACGTGCTTCGTCTTGATGACGCGGTGGAACTCTCCCTCATCGGTGATCTGGTAGACCCCAAGGATGGCCCCCTCCGCAACGAAGAAGGGGGCTACTTGCTGTCGTAGAAGGCGCAGTACGGGCGGCGTGCTCACTCGTCACGCACCGCCCTGCCCCTGAACGCCGACTCCGTGCCGCTGGGCACCAGCGCGAGGTTCTTGCGCGTGAAGTCGCCTTTCTTGCCGTTGACCATCATCACGCTCATGTCAGCTGGCGGCCATTCGCCGTGGTGGATGGCCCAAGCGATCCGCCCACCCTGGGCGCGGTAGACCTGCCCACCGAAGCTGAAGTTCACGGCGATGTTGCGCCGGTTGTTGCTCTCGTGCCCGATGGGGCGCTCGGAGCCGTCGCGTTGCAGAGAGAGGATGCGGCCCTTCTTATCAACCCTCATCCTTCCGTCCTTGATGCGTTCCAGCACGAGCTTGTCGATCTGTTGTCTGTTCAGGCGTTCCGGTTTCATGGTCACCCTCCTCCCTATAGTATAGCGACTCGTACTCCTGGTCGTCAAGACGCGCACGACGTACCAGCTCTTTGAAGCTGATCCCGCCGTCCTCCTTGATGCGACGACCCGCGAACCCACGCTTCGCCATCGATCTACTGCGACAACTTCCTGGCACGCACCAAGCCGCCAAGCGTCACGCGCCAGGTTCCGTACCCGACGCGTCGCGCAAGGCGTCGCTCGCCGAGCCGCACCAGTGCAGTCTTCTCCGAACCCCACAAATCAACATCGCTCAGTGGGTCGCCGTACAAGGCGGTTAGGTGGCGCAACAGCCGCACCTCGGTGTTCGTCACCGTGCCGACCTCGCCGCACGGTACGCAGCCACCGCGTCAGCCATCTTGCGTGCGAGGTGCGGATCTTGCTTGCCCATGCTACGCAGCACGGCAGGCCAATCAACCACAGCTCCCCCATCGTGGGAGCCATAACGACGCACCTCGTTACGGGCTTCCCGGCACCGATCAGAACAAATCTTCGTCCATGGCGTGTCCGGTTGGAACTCGACGTAGCACTGAAGGCAACGTCGGCGCGGCGCTTTGCGAATAGCCGTGCCGCTCATCGCCGTGTCCTCAGCGCAATGGGGAGCTCGGGCGGCGATGGAAGTCCTTCACTGGCATCACGGGCGGCCGATCTCAGCCCGTACTCGATGGCTCCGGCGATCATGCCACGGTACTTGCGCGTCGCGATGCTAAGGGCGGCGTTGGCGAGGGCGTGGGCGAGGGTGTCGCGCCACGAGGTGCGTGTGGATCTGTAAGCCTCGACTAGGGCTTCTTGATCGAACCCTACGCGCTTAATGGTGCGCCTACTCACCGGCTCGGCCAATCGCCGACCAGCATGTAGGCGTCGCCGTCCTCGTTGGCTTCCAGCATCATGACGTCGTTCAGGGGGAGGCAGCGCCCGTCGTCCTGGCCTAGGTCGATGCAGATGTCTAGGCCCATGTCGCGGAACTCCTCGTCGGTCACGTCCGGGAAGTTCTCTCTCCACACTTCCCGGTACGCTGCGATGGCGTCCAGTAGCCCGCCGATGGTGGTGATGCGCTCGTCGCGCTTATCGCCGCTCATGGGCGCTTCTCTCGCGCGCTAGATTCTTCGTCGATGTGCTCGGCGCGGCCGCCGACCTCCGCGAGGTCGCCGTAGCCTTCGAGCTCCACGCCGTCGGAGGTACCCTCGCCTCTGCGGTGCAGCATGGCGGCGATGTGCTCCGCGTGCCCCTCGATCTCGCCCATCTCGTACATCACCTCTTCAAAGTCGTCCATCACCTGCTTCGTGAACTTGCTGGTGTCGATCTCGACTTCGTAGTACGAAGTGACCGCTACTTCAAAGTTCCTGATGCTCATTCTCGTTTCTCCCTTTGCCTTGCCTGCCAAGAACTCTCAGCTTCATCCACCTTGCCATCGCTGTATCCATCCCAATACCCTCTCCAATACTCCCCCTCACCGTTCTCAAAGACCCACATAGCGAAAGCCATCAACCCAGCCAGGGCCACGGCCGACAGCAACCCCCATATTGAGACGGTCATCGCTCGCCCCCAGCGCCTTCCAGCGCCTCCCTGGCCATCTCAGAGAAGCGCCAGTAGATGTCGGTGTCGTGCTCGGTGCCGCACCAATCCCTGGCTCCCACGATCTCCTTCAAAGCGGCTCGCAACCTATCGTTCTCAAGTTGCAACCTGCCGTCTTTGTATTGGGTAGTAGATGGAGTTTGCCAGCCGTACACAGATCCGACTGCGGTGGCGCGGCAGTCACAGCTGGGCTGCGTAGGGGCGTTGACCTTCTGACAACGTGGGCACACCCATCCTTGGTTCATGGCTCCTCCTTCACGCCGCGCTTGGTTCGCTCATGCTCGAACCAGTTTGGATAGTCCTTGGTGTAGTCATCCGCCTTGTTGCGGCGGCTAGGGATGTGCTCCACCGTGATGCCTGGCGGTATCGGCACGTCGCCGTCTATCCAGTCGCCGTAGACATGGGTGATCCCAAGCGCCTCGGCGGCGCTAAGCGCCTGCACCAACGCCTCGCGTTCGGCGTCCTGAGCTTGGCTTGCCGGCACGTTCCCCCTGGCCAATAGCAGGGTCGCGTTGCGCCCGTCCGTGAGAACGACGGCCCAACAGCCGAGGCCGTGGGCCATCGAGTACCCGCCGTCGTAGTGGATCACTCCACCCTGTGGGGTGTCGCTCATGCCCGCATCGCCTCCGACTCATCGTCGTTCAGCACCCAGAAGCGCACGCCTTCCACCAGCACGTCGAGGGGCACCATGACGACCGTGAAGCCTTCATGGTTGCGCTTCTCGGACCGTTGAACGTGGCGCGCGATTATCGGCAAGACCGCCGTCATGCGCGTGGCTGTCGCTTGCGCGAATATGGCGAGGTAGAACTCGGCGGCTGCCGGGTTCGTGGCTGCGAAGTGCCGGTACTCGGCGAGTATGTGTTTCTTGGTTATCAGGTCGCTGATGCCTTCCACCCTGTCGAAGGCGGAATCTAGGAGCACTGACACGTGATGGTGGTATTCGCTTGGCGGGGTGTCGTTCGGGACTGGTAGGGGGTGGCTCACGGCTGTTCCTCGGGCGCGGCGACGCGGAGCAAGGCTTCTTCAGCGGCCTCTTGCGAGTCGAACCACTGAATCTCGGAGCGCACAGGACAACCGGCGTCATCGAACTCTATGGGGACGTCAGCGGCGAATACGTCCGGCCCATCGTAGGCGGTGCGGTAGCGCACCGCGCCGTCGGCGTCCCCGATCTCGGCGTCGAATAGGTGGCGATCGCACCACGGTACGGTGTACTCCCAGTCGGTGGGGTTGTAGAGGTAGTCAGGCTGTCTATCCTGTCGTAGACACTCGTTCTCTGCCCTCAGTTCTGCCGCCTCGTCACGCGCCACGACAGGCACGCCCTCCGGTTCCTGGTCGATGAACTGGCGGCTCAGGTTCCGCATGGCCTCAAGCTGCTTGGCGACGGTCTCTTCCTCCATCACGACGCGGGCTGTGTCGATGGCTTGCTCCCAGGCGGTTTCCCATGCTTCGCGCGGGGTCATTTGCGTGAGGGTTTTCGGCTCGCCGCTCACGGCTGCCCCTCGGCTGCGGCGAGAGCGGCGCGGGCATGGTCAATGGCGGCTTCGGCACGCTTGATGCACCTGGCATAGCGGGAGTCCACAATGTCCATCAGGCCAAGAAGGTGGTCGTCGTACCCCTCCACCGCGACGAGCAGTTCCCACAGCGCCGCTCTGAGTTCGGCGGCGTCAAGGTCGGTGAGCGCTCTCGCTAGCGATTTTCGGTCGTAACCGCTCATGATTCCTCCTCAGTTGCGGCAAGAGCGGCACGCGCCGCACGCATAGCCGCCTCATGTCGCGCCCGGCCCTCACGGTGGGAGAGCGGGTCCCCGGTGAAGGTCAAGGGGTACGGGTTGGTGAGCAGCTGCTTCAGCGCCGCTCTTAGTTCGGCGGCGTCATCACGCGCCCCTACTAGTGCCCTGACAGCAGCCGCGCTCTCTTCCGCAGCGGCCTGGATGAGGTCATTGGCGGTGAGGGCGCTCGGCAAGCCTGGACGGTTGGCGTAGAACCCAGAGCCGGTGTCGTCGTTCCAGTCCGCCGTATGGTGCGACCCCTTACCCGCCCAGGCGACGGCACTCAGGATGGCGTCAACGAGCGCGACCCCCGTCCGGTCGAAACCGATGTAGTAGCCCTGCATGCGGGCCTCCGGCGTCAGCGGCTGAGTCGCCCTTGCCAGCGCCTCTTCTAGCGTGAGCTTCAGGGGTTCCTGTGGCGTGGTCATATTTCCTTAGCTCCTCGGCAGATGGGGCACACCCGCATCCGCCCGGTGACGCCCGTGCCCTTACAGGCGGGACAGGGCCTCTTGGCGGTGCGCGGCTCCGACGTGTCGTAGGCGTACGGGACTGCGCTCCGGTCGTAGATGGGGCCGCCTATGGTGACGTTGATGCCCGAGCTGCGCGTGTGACAGTCGCAGCTAGGTACCCAGGGCGCGTGTGCCATCCGACACCTGGGGCATATCCATCCTTCGCGGGGCATCACTCGCTCCCCTCGGTCGCGGCGAGGGCGGAGGTGTCGTCGTGCAGCGCAGCAAGTGCGCACAGACGCTCCCATGCGCTTTCTATGGCCTCTCGCATGTGCGCGGTGGAGACTCCCATATCACGCAAGAGTGGAGCGTTCCCTAGCTCCTCCTCCGCATGGCGGATGATGTACACGAGGTCGGACATCTCGGCCATTGCCGCCCTTAGTTCTGCTGCCTCATCACGCGCCACGACGGTTCCTAGGACCGGCTCGGCTACCCTCTCCCAACTGTCGGCCGTAACCGTGCCGCCGTGCCGATACTCCACCTGGAAGCGCAGCCTGGCCCGCTCCCGTTCCCACAGGAGCGCTCTGGCCTCCTCCCACGTGAGCTTGAGGGGTTCGGGGGCGGTCACGGTTGCTCACCCGCCCACGAAACAACTACGCCGTAAGTGTCCCAGCTCAAGTGATAGTCGGCGACAAACCCCATATCGAGCAGTTCGGCTAATACTGCCTTGCGTAGCGCCATCCCGCTGATTGGGATGATGCGGCCGCTAGCACCACGCAGCGCCGCCCGGTACAGGAGTCTGGCAACTTTGCGCATCATCCGGGGGAGTTGTTTCTTGGCGCGCTCATCTGCCCTAGCCTGCTTCTTGCGCTTGCTCTCATTCACTGCTTCTAGCGAATCAGCGCTCACTCTTCGTAACTCCCTGGGATCGAGGCTGCCCTTCATGGTCGCTCCCCGGGCGCGGCGAGGTACGCCACGATGCGCCCGTTCTCCACCGTCGCGGGGTACGTGCCCGTGAACGGCTGGTTGATGGACGCTAGGAAGGCGCGGGCTGACACCATCGGCGAGACGCCGCCCTTGTAGAAGCGAAGCGGGTAGGCAGATGGGTCGGTATCGTCCGTTGGCTCGAACGCGATGCGCTTCCCAGCGGCATCGTGAAGGAAGGCGAAGTGCGTAGGATCCCCGATCTCCGCGAGGAGCTCGCGAGAGAGGCGGATGGTGCCGGTGCTGTAGATGGTGATGGTCCTCCCCCTGCTGAGGCGGCGGCGGCGCTCCCAACGCTCGAAGCCGCCATGTTCAAATCGCTTGAACTCGCTCATTCCTGCCCCTTTCCTTGCTCTTCCTGTAGTCGATATGAGAACGCGTAGCCCGCCGCCAAGCGCCGGAACTTGTTGATCGTGGCGATCCTGAGAACAGACGCGCCGAACACACGCCCGTCCGGGTCCTGCCACTGACGGACGTAGAAGACGCGCTCCGGGTAACGTCCCGGCTTGTGGGTTGAGACGACGTGGAGGTGCATCTCGCCCACGCCGTCGGCCACCAACTCCTCCTCCCCTTCCCGCACCATCTCGGGCCATACGCCGGGCTGCCATGTCGAGGTCGGGGGCTTATCGTCCTCGTAGTAAAGGCCTCGTATGAACGGGTAAGGCACGGCGAACGCTTCGCCTGGCTGGATCTCGCTCATGGCTGCTCCCGAACGAGGTGGCGTAGCGCTTCTCGATCCCTCATGAGGCCGTTCCAGGCTCCGTTGTCGGCTCGCCACCCGGAGCGGCTGTAGTAAGCGTCCAAAGAGCCTAGGTACTTCCGCACCGCCTCCCTGAGCTCTTCCTCTTTGCTGGGGGCGTCGGCGGGCTCGTACATCTCCTTGAAGGTATTGGGCGTGTAGGAATAGAACTCTGCTTGAGAGCGCTCGATGACGTAGTTGCCCGGTCGAACCCGCAGCACGAAGTTCCCAGCGGAGGGGAAGACCAGGCAGAACTCACCAGGCGCTTCGTAGCCTGCCGCATAACGGTGACCGACGAACGCTGCGACCTCGCTGGCGTTACCGAGGTCGTAGTGCTTAGTCGCGGCATCGAACCGCCCTGTCCACTGGACGGCCTCGAAGACGCCCGGAGTGATGAGCGGCTTCTCTCGCCACTTAGACACGCTCATTCGCGCTTCTCTTCAGAGGCATCCGTCTTCTTATCTGCCGGCAGCAAGCACATCCACAGGAGCAGCGCGGCGACAGCGTAATCGAGGAAGAACACGAACCCCGCCCCCACTGCCCCAAGGCCGCTCATGAGCGCTCCCCACACGAAGAGCGACACGAGGATCGCGAACGGCCACGCACTCCTGAGCCGGATGGCTGCGATAACCGCGAGAACGACTTGCAAGATTGCTAACCACATGACTAACCCCTTTCAAGGTCTAATGCCTTGGACAACTCTTCCTTGAGATGCCGGATCGACCGGCGAACCTGCATGCGCCTGTCCATCGCGCCTATGCGCCCGTAGCCCTCTGCCAGCGCCTCTAGGTTCGCGATCTCGCGCTCCAACCGCGCCGCCTTATTCACGCTCCCTCCCAAGCGCCAACGCAGACCTCATGCCGTCCGGCGTAAGCCAGTAAGCGGCGGGGTGGCGCAACCCCCGTGCAAGCGCGTTCGGTCTGCGTTCCTCGATGAGCCCCTTGCTATGCAACTGCCTCAAGGTGCCCAGGTTGATGATGCGTCCGATTGGTAGAACCCCCTTCGAGTAGTCTAGGAACGCCAGCAACGCTTCCTTCTGAGTAGGACTCAGGTGAATCGAAGGGCGCTTCTTGGGGTAGTATAGCACAACCTCACTTCCCGACAAGCCCCTCGGCGGCCACCAGCACCTCGGCGTCCGTCGCCGCCGCCACCACCCTCGCGAACCCATCCTCGTCGCCGCGCTCGGACGACATGTGCAGCAGCCACACCTGCTTATCGACTTGCATATCTGCCACCGCCGCAGCCGCCGCTTCGACGGACAGGTGAGAGCGTGCAACGCGAACGGCGCGCGACTCACCCGCCTCCACCAAGCCAGCCAGCTCAGCCTCGCTATGGTTAGCCTCGATCAGCACGTAGTCATACCGCTGCCCCAACGCACCCGCTGGCACCACGCCAGAGTCCGTGAGGTACAAGATCCGCGCCCCCGCGCCCTCGACTATGTAAGCCACCGGCGCCATCGCGTCGTGCTGCACCGCCAGGGGCGACACCCGCCACCCCCCGCGCCGCGTAGTCCACGTCTCGCACGGCACCGGGAACCCAACGGCGCGGTGGTGCCACCCGCCCAGCGCCGACCACGTGCCGTTGCTGGCGTACACGTCAACGCCAGCGTTCAGCAACGCCATCACGCCACGCGCGTGGTCCTGATGCTCATGCGTCACGAGGCAAGCGTCCAGGCGCGAGGTGCGGTAACCCAACGCCTTCGTCTGCGCCTTCGGAGGCAGGCCAGCATCGAGCAGCAGGCGATCATCGACCAGGATGGAGTTGCCGGCGCTTGAGCTGGCTAAGGGGCGGATCACCCCAGCACCGCGCGCACGCCCTCGGCTATCCAGCGCGCCACCGGCACGCTCACGGCGTTACCCATCATCCGGTAACGCTGCGTGTCGGTTATAGCCTCGCCGTCGACACCGAAAGCCGTGTGCCCATCGGGGAACCCCTGAAGGCGCTCGCACTCCACCGGCGATAATCGCCGAACGACGTAATGGGTCGCTACATAATCTCTAGTGCTACCGCCAGGCGTGCTGCGCAAGGCGCTAGTGGCCTCGCCACTCACCTCCGGCATCGCCCCGTCATCGCGACCACGCAACGCGAACGCGACAGCGGCGTGGCCCTGCCCCGGCTTGCCGCCACCCGTTGACAGCGACCCCGCCACCTGCCCGTCACCGTTCTCCAAGCGGAGCTCGGCGCGAGAGTTCTCAGCGAACGCCACCGCCTGCGCCCCAAGGGTGTCGAGTGTGTAGGCGGGATCGTTCTCACCACCCAGGCCGAGGCCGTTCTGTTCCTTGGTTATCTCACGGCCGCCTTGGATGGGGTGCGCGACCGTAGGGGTGCCGTGCCCCCTCCCCTCCTCAGCCGACAGGGTAGGAGCCAACCCCGCCGCGTCATAAACGCGACGGCGCTCCGTCTCGCCAGGCGTGAGGTTATGGACGGGATGCGCGACGGCGGGGTACCCCTGACCCGCCTGGCCGCCGCCGATGGTCAGGCTCATGTGGCGCTCGGAGGTGAGGAACGCCTCGCCATTGCCCTTGGTGACTACGCCGAAGCTGGCGTCGCGCTCGGCCTCGAACGACATGGCTATGTGAGGAGCGCTATCGACGCTCATGGGGCCGCCCGTGCCGGTGGCGGTAAGCGCCCCGACCTTCTCGTCATCAGGTGGGCCGCCCTCCCCGCGAGTCGCCCAGCGCGGCTGGAAGGCGACGGCCTTGGTCTGGCTGGTATCCAGCGGGCCGACGCCATCTTCCCTGATAGCCAGGCCGTCGTTCGTCCAGTTCTGCCAGTTGAAGCCGACCGGCACCAACCAACCGGCCTGCGCGTGCTGCGCGTCTGGGCCGCCGCTCCCCAACCCCTGCGTCAGAGCCTGAACGACACCAGTCTCAGCTAGTAACCGGCCCCCGCCTTGAGCGCCGCTTCGAGGATCGGCGGCAACGTCCGGCCGCGCTTCCCAGCGCGAGTCAATATGCCGCGACATGCCTTCTCGCTCAAATAGTATTTCCGAGGCGCATTGTCCATCAAGATCTGTGACAACAAACACCCTCTTGCGCCGTTGGGCGAGTCCGAAGTATTGACTATCGAGGACCCGCCAGGCAACGCTGCGCCGCTCGCCTCTGACCACTCCGGCGTTGGCCCACTTCCCAGATCGAGGCATTGGAACTTCGGTCGCCATGAACGCGGAAAGGACTGCCTGGAAGTCGCGTCCACCGTTAGAAGTGAGAGCTCCTGGGACGTTCTCCCAGACACTAAAGCGCGGGTATCTTCCACCTGATGCCTCCTGCATCTCCTCGATGAAGCGCATACCTTCGATGAACAGGTTGCTGCGCTCGCCAACCAAACCGCGACGCAGACCGGCGACAGACAGATCTTGGCAAGGCGAGCCCCATGCCACCACCTCGGCGGGGCCGAACGCGTCGCCGCGCAAAGTACCGATGTCGTCATGCACGGGAACGCCAGGCCAATGCCTGCTAAGAACGCTGCGAGCGTATTGATCGATCTCGCACTGCCCAACCGTAGTGAACCCGGCCGAGTCGAAGCCCAGGTCGAAGCCGCCGACGCCAGAGAACAGGCTGGCGACCCTCATACGATGTGCAACAGCGTGCCAGTCGTACCTGGCCGCCATACGAAGTGAGCGTACTCGATGGAGTCAGTCTTGCCGCCTGTAAAGCTAATGCGTCTGTGGTGAACGAACACATCGCTAGGCATGTGCGCCGCCCAGAACTTCCGGCGCTTGTGGCTGCCGAGCCAGTTGAGTCGCTGGAGCATGATTACCACGTCGCCTTCGGCCAATGCTTTCTCGGCGATCTCCTGAGCGATATAGAAGGGCGGGTTTGTGATGATGGTGCCCCATCTCTCTCTCTCTCTCTCTGTAGTCGCCAATCTCCGCTGCCGGGCTGTCTGGGCGGATATCGAGCGTGTGGATACCGCCGTACCCCTCAGCCTCAAGCGCGACGGGGTAGCTCATCGCCACCCCGTCGCTGCCGCCCGCGCACGGGTCAAGGATGGGGCCAGGAAGTCGGCCATAGCGAGCATGGTAAGCATCCAAGAAAACTTTGATATCGCTTACTGGCGTCGCGTAGTAGTCGCTGGCGTGGCGCGAGCCGCCCCTGTTGGTGCTACTCATCGTCATCCTCCATCGAGTTGATCTCGCCTGGCGCTTCGACGAGCGGCTTGGCGCAGAACGGGCAGTAGACAAACCCGTTCTCCTTCGGACTGAGCAGCCCTTCCTCGAAGAACTGCATCCCCCAGAACGTGTCCAACGCCGAGCGGCAGCCAGCGTTCCAAGTGTGGTCGCCGCGGTCGTAAGTCCAAACGCACTCGTTCACTGAGTCACCCACTTCTCGGCCGCTTCGATCACTTCCACGCACAACTCGTCAGGGAGTTTCCCCCTGTCGCGTGCGCCCTTGATGCCCTGTGTGCCCGTGCGAGCGCCACGAGGGGCCGACTCGTGGCATGGATCGCCGTTCCTGCAAGCCGGCCGTGGCGACCACATAGGGCTGTGATGCCAGATGTCCGTCGGCTTCATGCGAGTTTCCCCATACTGGCAATAAGTCACGGTGGCGCGAGCGTGCCCCCGCACCGCGTTCATCCTGCGCATCATGCCGCGTGGGTTCTCCACGTACCAAGCTGCCGGATGGAACGCATAGATCAGCTCGAAGGTCTTGTCGAGCAGCTCCAAGCCGAGCCTGGCGGTGTCGCTCTTGGGCGTGTAAACGTCGCCGTCCTTATGCCACGAGCGCCCTATGCTCGCCACGCTGAAGCCCGTGCATGGTGGGCTGGCCCAGATCATGTCGACCCCCTCCCAGCCGGCCGCTTCGAGGATGCCTTCTGGCGTTAGTTCGAGCGCGTCGGCTTGCAGGTCGGCGTGTTGGAACAGGTCGATGGTGAATGTCTCGTGCCCTCTCTCGCGAGCGATACGAGACAGCGTGCCCGTGCCACTGAACAACTCTAGGATCTTCATGACACCACCAGTTTAGCCGCAGCCGGGTCCACCATGAGGTTGATTACCTGGTAGTCCACCTCCGGCAAGCTGACCACGCTCTCGCGCCCGTCCACCCACACCGGCACCACGGCGCCGAAGTGCTTCTGCAAGGCCCCGATGATCTCCATGCCGGCCCACACTTGTGAGGCGGTGTTCAGGTCGTTCCACGGCACGCCGTTCACGGTCGCGACGCACGTCTCGGCCAACTCGCCGTTCATCTGACGGTCGAACATCCTGAAACTCACCCGCCCGAACAACGCATCAACGCGCTCCTCGATGAGGCGAGCGTGCGCCTGGTCGTAGCGAGCGAGCAGCCACAACCCCCTCTCTGCCGACTCGAACCCCTGGATGGCAGCCTCTTCGTCAGCGCGTAACTTCTCGATGCGAGCGAGCACCCCCGCCTGTGAGCGAGCGAGCGATAGGGCCACCCTGGCGTCTGCCACCGCGCTGGCATCCAGCGAGGTCGGCGGCTCCGCTTCCGCGAGCAGCCTGCCGATCTCCGCGATGCGAGCGTTAGCACGGGGCTCCTCCCCGACCGCCTCGAACGCCTCCCTGGCCGCCGCGAGCTTAGCCAGCGCCTCGGCTTCCGCAGTCGCGCTCTCCCTAGCCTTGGCAGCGAGCGCCACCCCCGCCTCGGTCAGCTTAGCCAAATGAGCATCGACCGACTCTTGCGCGAGCGTCTGCCCGCAACACTGGCAGACCCCGCCGCTCGATGCCTCTTTGTAGGCGTGCCGGGCATCGGCCACCGCCTTGCGAGCGGCCTCACTAGTCGCCTTGGCTCCGTCGTAGCGCATCTTGGCGGGGTCTAGCGCCCCCTTGGCCGCCACGTAACGGCGGGTATGGTCCGCCAGCGTCCGGCGATCCGCCTCGGCGAGCTCTTCGCGCTCTTGGTGCAGCGCCGCGTGAGCGAGCCGGGCCTCTGCCTGCGCCCGCTTAGCAGCCTCTACAGCGGCCTCAGCGGCCCCTAGAGCAGCCTCGGCCTCCTCCACGGTAGGAACGTCGGGGGTTAGCTGCCTACTGATCTCCTTGATAGCTTCAGGCACGCTGTCGAGCAGGCGGCGCTGGTCGCGGCGCTGCGCTTCCAGGGCACGCCGGTAATCCATTAGTGAGCGCGAGCCGGCCGCCTCCACCACCTCGGCCACCTCGGGGTCGGCAGCGAGCACGTCCGACGGCTCCACGCTCACCATGCCAAGCAGCAGCTTGCGGCGCTCCTGCCAGTGCAGGTTGGCGCTAAAGTGCTGCGGGTCAGAGAGCAGTTGGAACGTCTTCTCGTCGATCAGCTTGGCGAGCGCCTGATCGTACTCGGTCTTCTTCATCGGCACGCCATCTATCGAGTAGGTGGTCTCATGACCCGTGAGCACCTTCGTGGCGGACCCCCTCTTGCGCGTCCACTTCTCCTGCATGACGCGCTCAAGCACTAGGTCGCCGCCGTCCAGGTCGAAGCGTAGCGTCACGCGGTGGTCTCGTCCGTGAACAGGTGAGCCGTCGGGGTTGAGCGGCTTGATCTCGAAGTCCGTGCGGTTGGAGCTGTCGCGCCCGAACAGAGCCCACAAGTAGGCGTCGAAGAGCGTGGTCTTGCCGGTGCCGTTCGTGCCCCTCACGGTGACACTGGGGTTCCCCCCAGTGTCGAGCGTGAAGGCGTCCAACCCCTTGATGGACTCAAGGTCAAGCGACTTGAGAGTGAGCCTCACTTGGACCCCACCACCACGATGGCAACCCGCGTCTGGTTGCGTTCGCTTAGCATGATCACGTAGAAAGCGACGGACATGTCGCGCCCGTCTATGAGGTAGGCGCGTCCGTACCCGCCATCCTCGCGAGCTACCCAAGCGAGCACCGGCACCACGTCGTGGTAAGAGAGCATCAGGGCATCAAGGCGCGAGCGAGCCGCCTCAATGCCGCCTAGCATCATGAAGCACCCGGTCGGGCCAGCCTCCTCGATCAGCGGTGGGCAGTCGGTGAGCGCACCCCCCACCGACTCGGCGAACGTCGAAGCCATGACGAACGCGACGGTTGAGCGTGAGAGCGGGTCGGCCGCGTGAGCGAACGACAGAGTGAGCAGAGCGAGCAGGGGTAGGGTATACCGCCTCACGGCCGCGCCTCCACTTCGTAATCGATCCGGGCGGCTTCGCGCTCGGCGACGGCGTACACCAGGCGGCTCTCAGCTGCGAGCAGAGCATCCCCATCGGCGGCGAACATCATCAGCGCTTGAGAGTTGCGCTCCGCTTCGTTCTTGCCGACGATCTCACCGCCGACGGTGGCCCCAGCGGTGGCGAGCGCTAGATTGCGCTTGAGGCGCGCGACTTCGACGCGAGCCGCGGCTTCATCGCGGATAGCTTGCTTGAGCGTTTCAGCTACGTTAGACATGATTCTCCCTAGTAGAGCGACGAGAGGCTTCCCACCTAATACGTGGTGCGAGCGAGCGCGAGCAGAGCAGTTACCCCCTCCATCCCCAGATCGATCTGGACGCTGCGATCTGACAAGTGCAGCAGGTCGAACGTCTGGCGCCTGGGCCAGTCAGGGTGCGAGGACACCAGCGCATGGATACGCTTCACGTCGAGAGCGTAATGCGAGCGTGGGGTAGGCACGCCCTCGGCCAGGCGCTCAAGCGCAGTATGGTAGTTGTGCCACTTGCCCAGCGCCACGATGGACGCGGCCACCTCGGTATTACCGAGAGCGAGCACCCCATCGGTGTATCGGCCGGGTTCTGCGCGAGCGAGCACCCGACTTCCTAGGCGGATATGCAAGGCGTACGGCAGCGGAGCGAACGTGTAGCGAGCTACCACCAGCAGCACCCCATCCGTAGCGGCGGCCGTGCCGTCCGGCTCGATCCGAATAACCGTGTTGTGTATATTGGCGCTGCCCACGTCGCAAGCGGCTTGCACGATCCGCAAGCGCGCAGGGTCAGCGCACACGATCTCTGGATTCACGGACATTGCCCCTTCCCTGATCGATCAGCTGCTTAGTCTTGAGCCTAGCCACCAGGCTGGCCCAGTCGTTGCGCCGCGCCCAGCGCTCCAGGTTCTCAAGCGCGAGCTGTTCACGTTCAGCGCCGGTTGTTGGCTTCATCATGGCCCCTTTCGAGAGCGAGCCGCCGGGTTAGGGTAGCGAGCCCTAACCCGGCGTGGTGGTGTCAGCCCAGCCCGAGAGCGGCCAGGATCTCGCCGGTGGTGTTGCGCGGGCTTAGAGTGGTGAGCTCTTTCCAGCGGCGGATAGGCAGATCGAGCACGGTCCCCTCGATCACCGTATGGCCCGGTAGAGCCGCGAGCCTGCCGGTGCCGTCGTCACGGACGGCCACGCTACGGACCCCGCGTTGTCCGGCGTCGAGTCCACGGACGAGCCAGGCGCGGCGCGGGTTACCGCTCGGTGTGTTGAGTGTGCGGATGGTGTCGACGAGTAATATCATGGTTCCCCTTCCTATGCCCGCGCCATTACAGCGGCGGGGTAGTGCTTGGTCGTGAGCGAGCGGCGAGCCACGCGAGCGCTACGGATAGCGTCGGCAAGCATCTCGCGGGCTGTCTGTTCGGCTTCATCGAGTCCGTAGATCTCACCGCAACCGTCGATCCACTTACGATCTGGCCCTTGGATCGTCACGGTGTACGCGTCGCCTCGCAGGTATTGGTCATATTCCGCTACTTCAGCAGCGAGCGCGGCGCCTACGTGTGCCCGGAGCGCCTCGCCGTCCAGGTCAGGCCATTCACGCTTAGCATCAGCGAGCGAGCAGTATATGTACCCCACCTGCCCGCTATCCCACGGGCAGCCGAACGATCCGGTAGACATCGAGATGCCGCCGTGGTCGTACAGGTAGAGCGGCAAGATGGTGTATCCACGCTCCGCAATGTCATGAATCTTGCCGTTGTAGACCGCCGCTTGCCGGTTGAGCGTGGCGAGCCATTCCCGCGAGCCGTAACCCGGCACACGGTCGCTCAAGCGATCCAGGCGCTCGGTCAACACGTCGGCAGAGCCGGCCACCACATTGTTAGCGAGCTCGTGGATCAGATCGGCCGGTGAGTCGTGGTCGTGGTCGTCGCCCAGCGTATAGCGGTCGTGCCAACAGACCATCGTTCCGAGGTTGTCCCAGTCACGTGGTGAGGTTGGCTCTACGTCGTGCTCGATCACGGCGCGGAAGCCGCGCTTACGTAGCTGCTTGATATAGGACATCTTGCTCCCCTTTCGACCGTGCGCCCGTTGGAGCGAGCGCACGGGTAGTATACCTAAGAAACCGTTACCGATGCAACAAACGGGTTACGCGAGCATCGAGCAGGACCCCGAGCTCTTCGAGCGTCGTCAGCAGCAGCAGTTCTGCCGGCGTTCCAACCTGATCGTCGAGCACATCGCCCACGGTGACGGTGTAAGGCGAGCGGTCTACGCCGTTAGGCGTCACGGTGAGCCAGGTATCGAGCATTAGGCCGTCCACGCTCATACTGCCAGACATGACGGTCAGGTAGCGTCGGAGCCCGTGGATTATGACGTTCTCGCGCTCCGCGTCAGCCTCGAGTTCTTGTGCTAGGTCCTCGATCTCGCTATCGGTAAGGCCACCGCGCACGCCGGCGGGCGGATCCACAAACCACTCGGCGGCCGGCCATACGATATAACGCGGCTCGATACCGGCGAGCGCGACCTCTAGACGATCGAGCGCGTTGATGCCTGCCGGCGAGAGCTTGCCGACGAGGTTATTACCGTCCCAGTCGACGGTGTGTTCCCCCGCGAGCGTATCCAGATCCGCCGCGTGCTCCCACAACTCAGCTAGCACCTCATTAGGCGTGGCAGCGCTTGGGATCGGCAGCGAGTAAGCGCGGCCATGCCAATCGGCAAGTGTGGTCGCATTGTCGCCAACGTGCCGCGTGGCGAGCCAGGCAGAGCGAGCTTGAGGGTCGAGCGTAACGTGGGCGCGCCAATCAGGGTCAGCATTGCAGACCGGCCAGTCAGCTACACCGAACCGGACCGCCCAGCTAGGCACCACCGTTGCCTCGATCACGTGTGCCACGGTCGGACGGGTCCAGCCGGACACGCGGCGATAGCCCACGTTAGCGAGCTCTAGATCGGCGAGCGCGTCCCAGTCGGCCGCGTCGTCGGTGTACGGCAGCGAGAGCACCTCTAACTGCGTGCCGTCGTCGTCGTACACGGTGGCGAGCGTGTTCCCGTGCGAGTCGAGTAAGTCTGTATCAGTCCGAACAGTCATGTCATGCCCCTTTCAGGCTCCGGTCACCGGAGCTACCAGTAGTATAGCAACTGTTGGTAACTGCGTCAAGGCAGGTTCGGACGGTGCCCGGCGTGCCCGGATCCGACGCCTCAGAGGCAGTTAGAGAGGGATGGCAGGCAAGGTATGAGTGAGCCTATCCTCCACGGGTTGAGCGAGCGTTCAGCGTGAGGTAGCGAGATTGAGCGAGCGGCGGCGGGATCGAGCGGGTGGGAGCGAGCGTTCAGCGTGAGGAACAGGATCTAGCGAACGGGAACGAGCGTTTAGCGAACGGCAGGTGAAGTTTAGCGAACGGCAGGTGAAGGTAAAGAACGGTGAGCGGCGCCACATCCCAAGGCACCCGCCACCCCCCGCTCGGTGCATAAAGGACTGCATACACGCATAAACATGCAGTCGAGTCTCCCAGAACCCCGCGTTTAGACCCCCAGAATGTATAAAGGTCTGCATAGAGCTAGCCTCGAAACGCGAGAAACGCCGTCACCAGCGAGCAAACGCCGAATATGCGAGCGAGCGGCCTATATACACGTGCGAGCGAGCAGCGAGCGTACCCCTGGCGTGAGTGAGCAAAGAACCTGCCCCGGAGTGAGCGAACCCCCGGAGCAGATCGAGCGAACGAGCAGATTGTGAGCAGATCGAGCGAGCGGTGAGCGTACCCCCGGCGTGCGAGCAGATCGAGCGAGCGGTGAGCGTACCCCCGGCGTGCGAGCCTGATCAGCAGTCAGCGGCCAGGCACAAACGGGCGCGGCCAGGGTTGTCCCCGGCCGCGCCTATCGGTCACTCGCCCGTATACCGCTCGAATCGGAGCCCGCCTTCTACGTCATAGAACTGATCAGCTTCGACCACGAACCCCCGCACGACTCCCCCGCCGGCAGTAGCGCGACCGCGCGCCGGCCAAGAGAACCACGTATCCGCGTCGAGGCCCAGCCGCACAGTCCGGACCCAGCCGTCCTCACAGATCGCGCGCGCCTCGTGTGGATGCCCCCAGATGTTGCCATTAGTGATCATGCCGGTTACTGCCACCGCCGCTATAGCCGGCGAAGCATGCGGATCGCCAATCACCGCCGCTAGCAGCGCGTCCAACTCGGCCGCCGACGTATCGAGCGGTGCACCGCTCAGATCGATCAGGTTACCGGACGCGTCGAGCTCGACCTTCACGGAGCGACCGGCCAAGGTGGACGCCGGCCAGCGGCCCGTGCCCCAGTTGCCACGCGCCCAGTCCGACGTGCCGCGCGCGCTAACCCTGACAGTCGCACCGTGAGGAGTGATCCTCACGCGCGCGCCGTCCCTGATAATCGCGTCAGATGTCACAACACACCACCCAAACCAGCAGCGCGGTAAGCCGCCTGACAACCGCGCAAGAACGCCTCGTCGTACACGGCCCAGCCGCGCTCAGACTCACCATCGCCTAGGTAATCATCGCGGCGATTCAGCGCCGCCGCATAGAACTCAAACGGCGAGTAGCTACGGAATCCATCCTCAGACTCATTAATCGCGTCGTAAACGGTATAGACGCCATCCTCTAATGCCAGCACGTCAGCCTCACACGTGATACCAAGCTCGATCAGCACCGACTCAGCAATAGCGCGGCCATGCGCACGGCCAAGCGCCTTAGCGTCAGCCAGTCGCATAATGCGGCCGTCAGCGAACGCTTCAGCAATCGTGCCAGGTGCATAAGTTGCCCCGCGTATCAGCTCGCGCATGCCGGCAGCCGAATCAGCTAGCAGCTGCCCGCGCCCGAACACGTAGGCCGAATACATGCCGCTATGCTCGATCCGATCAACAGCCACGCGCCTATAGGTCCAAGCCTTGTATTCACTCATGGTCTGCCCCTTCTCGACGCGCGATCAGCGCATCGCCTACTTCTGCTATCACGGCCAGCGCCGTACCAATCAGACACAGCACGCCGAACAGCACGAGAACTCCGACCAGCGCGGTATTCACAGCGCCACCAGCCGGTAAGCGACGCCAGCGCCGCCACCTAAGTAAACGATGCCGTACGCAGCCAGGTCAGCGAATATCGCCGCTAAGTCCGCCGCGTCGTATCCAACGGCGTTGTCGGCCGCGAACTCCGACCAACTGATAGGGCCTAGATTGCGCCAGCCGTCGCCACACTCGACGGCGACAGTCAGGTGCAACTCCCTAGCCTCTTGCCTGCTATCCATGACACCACTCCCAACCGCCCCCAGTCTGGAGGCTAGCGCTAGTATAGCAGAATCCCAGCGACAAGATGCAAGATGCCGCACACACACGGCAACGCACGCTCGTCAGCCCTGATCGACGCTAGACCACTAATGCCTGATAAGTGGTATTATCAGACATTCTGGCGCAAGTATCGATCCGCCACCTGCTAGCGCGAGCGCGGCCTACCGACGAGCCGTGAGTCAGCGGCCTGCTAGCCCGAGCCGTGAGTCAGCGGCCCACAGCGCGACGCGGCCCAGAATGACCCCGGCCCTAGCTTCGGGCGACGAGGCCATCCGAATCCCAGCCGCGCCATGCTCGTACCAGACAACCCCCCCCTTCGCCAAACCCCCTCCCCCCTCTTCACCTTTCAAAGGGTGGTCGTACCTTTCTTCTCCCTTCGCCGGATCCCCCCACCGTAGTGGGGAACGCCAGCAGTCGATTCCCCACTTCCCTCACGCGAAGTACCGCAGGTTTCCCAGTTGCTTTCTTGGCTGTCAGGGTGTACCTTGTCCACAGAAGCGAACAGCCCCTCCGTTAGAAGGGGCCGCTCACAAGCCGTTGGTGGGCTGCGAGGAATATAGCACACCTTCCAACGATAAGCAAGTAGCTTCGAGGGCCACCAGTTCCATCCCGATAGGTGGCCGGGTCGAGGGTGTAAGCCTTGGGGACCAATCGGGAGGACTTCGCTGCGGCGGGGTTTGAAGCCTAAGGCGCGTGGACGACGGTCTCGCGAGGGAAGGAACCACGCACCCCCCACAGTCGTTGGTTGTTGGTACGTCAGGTGAAGACGGTGGATGCCAACGCCAACGCACCCTCATGCTGAAAAACTGCTTGGGGGGATAGAGGGGGGTGCGTAAACTTCAAGTCAGGCTCAGGAAGGTGACCCCCACAGGCATCACGCTGGATTGAGCTGCCTTTCGCTACCTTGCGTTAGATCACGTATCCTTTCGCTACCTTACGTATCCTTACGCTAGATCCTGTTATTCGATCGGACTGTCTTCGGCCCGCGGTCAACTTTCGTGGCTGTACCATCGCGACGAGAACGCCCTGGACGCTACAGATCCGTGGCCCACATGACCTTATCTACGGTCGGGTGCTTGTCTTCTCGCGGCCTAGTCGGCGTCGTCCAGCTGCGCCCCCGCACGACGTACTGCCGCACGAACCCGGACGCCATCACGCTGTGCCCCGACTCCTCTGCTAGCGTGTAAGTGACCAGCTTGGTGTAGCCGAGGGCCTTCCCTGCCCGCCTGATGGCCCCGTACAGCGTCGAAGCCGCGTTCTTGGGGGCCTGGTCGAGGCAGAGGCGCGTGACTTCGAGGGTTCGGCCATCGTCCAAGCCCCTGGCGACTGGCCTGCCGGCCATAGCGACGCCCACAATGCGCCCGTCGGCCTCTAACGCGACCCCGAACTTCCAGCCCACCGGCGCGATGTGGTGGCGGTGGTGCTCGTCGACGAACGCCTTGGCGGCCTTGAGGGTGATGGGGGTCAGTTGGATGGCGCGTTCATCCTTCGCTTGGCGAGTTCTGCGTACTCCGCGTTCAGCTCGATGCCGATGAAGCGCCTGTCGTGCCTCTGGGCGACGATGCCAGTGGTTCCGCTGCCCATGAAGGGGTCGAGCACGGTGTCGCCGACGCGGCTGCCGGCTAGCACGCACGGCTCGATCAGGGCTTCTGGGAACACCGCGAAGTGCGCCCCTGGGTAACCCCTAGTTCCGACCGCCCAGACGCTGCGCCGGTTGCGTAGTGCGCCGTTATAGGCCACGTCTTCACGGTCGGGCCGGTGCGTGCCGGCGCTCTGGCCGGGTATCGCCTGCGCTCGCTTGCTGTTCTCGCGCTTGAACGACGCCGCCCGCCCCGTTGGTGAGCTGACGGCCGGCTCTTTCACCGCTTCATGGTCGTAGTAGTAGCGCGGCTGCTTGGCGAACAGGAAGATGTACTCGTGCGCCTTGGTGCAGCGATCCCTGACGCTCTCTGGCATGGGGTTGGGCTTGTGCCAGATGATGTCTTGCCTGAGTATCCAGCCGTCGTCTTGCAGCGCGAAGGCGACCCGCCACGGCATCCCCATGAGGCTCTTGGGGCTGGGGTTCTTGAACGCCGCTTTCCTGGGGGTGTGGGGCACCACGGCGGCTTGCTTCTGGCCCTGGTAGTGCGTGCCGTGGTAGCGCTCGTTGAAGCCGGTGTAGATGTCGCCGCCTGGTGCGCCGTAGCTGTCGCCCATGTTCAGCCACAGGGTGCCGTCGTCTGCCAGCACGCGCCGGGCTTCGCGGAACACGGCGGTGAGCTCGGCGATGTACTCGGCAGGTGTTTGCCCCAAGCCGATCTGCCCTTCGACGCCGTAATCGCGCAGCCCGAAGTACGGGGGGCTGGTGATTATGGTCTGTACGCTGCCGGTCGGTAGGTCTGGTAGGTGTTGCTGCGCTTCCCCGATCAGGATCATGCGCCTAGTATATCAACAATAGTAAGACCGCGCCGAAAGGGGGGTAAAGGCGCGGTCTTAGATTGGGGATCGTCGCGGGCGAGGGGCGACGAGAGAAGTCTAGCAGAGGGGCGCGAGGCACGCAAGCGCTTGCGCCGCGCTATTGTGGGGCATGAGACTTTCCGCCCCGCCTATCGCCAAGTGCGCTTTCATGCGGCCATGAGGCGAACCATCCCAGAGCTTCTGGACACCCGCGTCTACGACACGCATGAACGTTACGACGCGCCCAGTCCGGTGGATAACTGCTACGAGCAGCGCCCTCCGAAACTCGAATCCGACTACTACTGCCGCGCCATCGGGCGCTGGGGCGACATGCAAGGCCCCGACCTGGCCGGTAAGTGGAAGTATTGCTACGCACGGGCTGGGGCTGGCACCAATCACGTGGGCCATGGCCGTTGCAGACATCACGGCGGTAGCAACCCGAACGTGGAGAACCGCTACTCTGAGCTCCTGAACGATTCCATCGGCGAGAAGCTGGCTAAGTTCCTGATGGATCCGAACCCCCTGGACTTGCGTGCGGAGCTGGCGGCGGCTAGGGCGTTGTTCGAGGACTTCGTGGAGCGTCACGAGTCGGTGACGGCGGCGCTGCTGGCGTGGCACGCCAGCTTCGATCCGCGCCGTCGCGGGCTGCATGACGCGCCGCTGTACCACTTCGAGGCGATCCGTTACGCCTTCGAGGGGTTGGTGCAGCAGGGCATCACTTCTCCTAGCGCCAGCGAGCTTCAGGCTGCGCTTGAGGCTGGCGTCGAGTTGGCGCGCCGCGACTTCCTTGAGGGCGGCAACGGCCGCGTGGATAACTTGGTGGTCGAGAAGCCCGTCAAGATAACGGACATCACGAACGCCGTGACGGTGCTGAAGACCATCAGCTCGCTGGCGACGACCATCATCAAGCACGAACAGGAGGCGTTCTTGTCGGTGTTCGCCGTGCGCATGTTGATCGAGGCGTATGGCGAACAGACGCGCAAGACGCTAGCCAAGCACCTTCGTAGGTTGGGGGTGAACGATGGCGAAGAAGTCGACGCGATCCTTAGAGATATCGCTCGGGGTTGGGAGTCCACACCAGCTCTCGAAACTAGCATCCCAAGGCTTGTTGCGGAACGACAGCAGCAAGACGAATACCTCGGGTCGTGATGGCGCTCGACGCCGCGTCTACGCCAACGACCCCTGGGGGTACATGGCTGATATTCTTGGTATTGCTACTCTTACTGAAGACCAGAGCACCTTCTTAGATAAGATAGTGCAAGGTAACCGTGTATTAGCGAAAGCGGGTAACTCCCTCGGGAAAACCCATTTGCTTGCCGCCGTTGGCGTGTGGTTCATGGACGCTGTTGCGGCGCAACTCGATACCGAGGGCCGCGAGGAGGGCGCTATCTGGATCATGACCGCCCCCGACGCCAGCACCGTCGACAGCACCATCTGGGCGCGCGCCCTCGAACACATGGAACGCGCCAAGCGCAACGGTTACCCCATGCCCGGCTGGTACTCGGACAAGAGCGTGCTGTGGCGCGTCAGGTCTGAGGACTGGTTCGTCGAGAAGCTGTCACCCCCCAGGCGCGTCGGGGAAGGCCAGCAACACGGCGCGGCCGGTCGCCACCACAAGAACCTCCTGATAACTATCGACGAGGGGCCTGGCGTCGACGAGGCGCGTTACCGCGCCGCCGAGGGCATGGCGTCAGGCGACCACAATAAGATCGTGGTGGCCGGCAACCCCACAGAGTTCTCCGGCCCGTTCGTGGAGATGGCCGAGGGCGCGACGTACACGACCATCCGCATAGGGGCGTTCACGCACCCGAACGTCATCCAGCGCCGCGAAGTCATCCCTGGCGGCGCGGTGTCGCATAAGCGCGTCGATGAACGCGTGAAGGACTGGTGCTTCGACAGGGGGGAGTTCGATCCCGACACGAACGTGCCGGACCCGCGCTTCTTCGACTTCCTGTACCGCCTGCACCCCTGGCTTGGTGACGACCAGCGGCGCGATAGCATCCCTGACCCGATGCCGGCCGACCAGAGGATCGTCGTCGACGGCCAGGAGTACCGCGTGCTCGGCCACGCCGACGCGCCTATCCACGTGTTCCGCCCCGACGGCCGCTTCCTGCCGACCGTTATGGGGCACTTCCCTCTTGAGAAGTCAGGCGGCCTGTTCCCCACGGCCTACATCGACCGAGCGTTCGGGCGCTGGCTTGAGTTGTCGCGCACCGGCGTCATCAAGTTCTTGGAGGGCAAGTCGTATCACACGGTCGGCGTCGACCCAGCCGAGGAGGGCGGCGACAGCCCGATGGTGGCTCCCATGTGGCTGCACAACGATCTGAAGGTCTACGACCGCATCCGCGACTTGCGGCGCGGCCTCGATTACGAGATCGCCGGTCGGGTGTACATGTACGGCCGCAAGGAGCCGCTGTACATCGTTGACGCCATCGGCGTCGGCTCTGGTGTGGCTACGCGCCTCGACACCGACTTCGGCTGCCGCGTGGAGCGCTTCAAGGCGTCCGAGAAGGCGTGGAACGACGAGGAGAATGGCGAACCGGCGTTCTACAACAAGCGCGCCGCCGCCTATTGGCGCGCCGCCGAGGCGCTGAAGCGTGGCGATATCGTCATGCCGCCGGACACGGAGCTGAAGGAGGAGTTGCGCGCTCACTCTTACGAGAACCGCAACGGCGCCATCCTGATCAGCCCCAAGAAGCGCATCCGCGAGGCGATCGGCCGCTCACCCGACAAGGCTGATGCGTGGGTCATGGCGCAGTGGGATGATATGGAGCAAGTCGAAGGCGGGGCGTTCTACGCCGCCGTCGGCGGTCGTGGGCCGGGCCGCGAACCGCCCAGGGATTACAGCATGTACACCAGGAGGTCGGGCAATGCTTAGCGTACCCAACATCATCATGGAGCTTGAGAGGTACGGCGGTTCTGCGCACCCTGGCGACATCGTGGCGCAGTGGGACGCCATCGACTCGTACTACCAGCGCCGAGCGGAGATCGAGTTGCCTGAAGCGGTGAAGGGCGAGACTGGCGACGGCGCTAGTCTGCGGCGCTTGTTCATACGCACCAACTACGCCAAGACCATCGTGAACTCGACCGTCACCATGACTATGGCGCGGGGGGTGCGCGTCTACGATGCGGCTGGCGTGCGCGACGAAGCCGGAGAGCGGCTGTTCGCTAAGTCGGACGTTCGCAAGACGATCCGCTACATGTCGCGCTACGGCGGGGCGTGGCTGCAAGCCGATAAGGGCTTGCCCGGCAAACCGTACCGCGTCTACAAGCCGGACGTGGCGCGCCGCATCATGCGCGTGGAGGATCAGGAGCAGGAGCACGCGGTCTTGGTCATCCAGCGCTTCGAGGCGCTGGGCGTGGGCGGCCGGGAGTACCGCCTGGCGCGTTGGTACGAGTGGGATGACGCCAACACCACCGTCAGGCGCTTGGACTTCCGCAACGACGGCGGCGGGTGGGTGTTGCTGCCAGGCAAGGCGAAGCAGTTCCCGTACATGCCGTTCATCTACGTGCCGAATCGCGAGGAGGACTCGATACCGGAGCAGTCCGACCTCATCGACGGCGTTGACGTGTTCAAGCAGTATGACGCGCTGCGCGTGAAGTTCTTGAAGGGCTTGGAGGACGAAGCGTTCCGCCTCATCTTCCTGGCGAACGTCAGCGAGGAGGTGGCGAGTCGCATTCGCAAGGCGGGTGGCTTGCAGGTCTGGCACGCCAAGAACAAGGCCAACGAAGAGGCTCCTGAGCTTCAGTCGGTAGCGCCGGCCGACTTGCGGCAGTTCCTTGACGGCTTGAAGGACTTGGTGGAAAGCCTCGCCACCGTCACGCGCACTAGCGTGCTTGAGCTCAACGAACGCCCGGTGCAGGACATCCCGGCCCAGACGTTGCGCGTGCTGTACGGTCCGCAGATGGAGCGTTGCGAGGAGACGGCAGAGCACCTGTCGCGTGCCTTGAGTCGGGTGCTTGAGATCGCGGGGCGCAGCGGCTTCACGGTGCAGATGGTCCCGTACCTGCCCATTAGCGAGGATAAAGTTCACCAGAACTTGAAGGGCCTGTTGGACTCCAACGCCTACAGCGCCTATCACCTGCTGGTGGATAGCGGTAAGACGCCGGTCGAGGCGCAGGAGATCATCGACCGTCGCATGGCAGAGTTGGGGCAGAGGCTTACCATCCAGACGGATCAGGAGATCCGCCTGGCGAAAGCCCAGCCGCAAGGTAGCGTGGAATGATGCTGCGCCGCTTATGGGAATGGTTGAGGCGATTGTTCGGGTGGCGGCCCCCCGACCCCGACCCCGACCCCGACCCCGACCCCGACCCCGATCCCGACCCCGACCCCGACCCCGACCCCGTCCTCCTGACTGAAGCCGGTCGGCGGCTACTACACGAGGACGGGAACCCCATCCCGCTGGAGGGCGTGTAACATTCGTGCATAACCTACCGGAAAGTGCTTATCTTATGCACAGCGCTACGGGGAGTCCTGTAGGCATTGTCGCCGTGGTCAGTGACCACAGCCCATCCCAGGAGGATTAGGGTCTATGTTTATGCACCGGACACAATGGTTGCGGGCCGCAACCGAAGGCGGCGGCGGAGACGCCTCGCCCGACAAGAAGCAGAGGGTAGATGAGGAAGTTCAGAAGCGCTACCGGCCGAGGGAGGTAAGGGAGTTGCTGTCTCGCTACAACGACGACCCTATCGCCGCCTTGGAGCACATGGTGGAGCAAAGCAACGACCTCGTGAAGCGGTTGATGACTGCGGAAGAGGGCGCTAAGTTCGACCTTGGCACTGCTCAAGCGCAGATCGCGGAGTTCAAGGCCACTGTGGCTGCGATCACCAAGGAGCGCGACGACGCTAGGGCGGTCGTGCAGGCCGCTGAGGCGAAGCAACGCCAGGGCGCTGTCGCTGAGGCCATGAAGCGCCAACTCGATGGCGATGAAACGCTGGCGCTGCGGACCCGCGCTTATCTGAAGCTGGAAGGTTACGACATCGACCTTGACGGCGATCAGATCATGCTGACGCGTGGCGAGAAGCGCCATAAGTTCGCTACCATCGTCAACGACGACTTCTACACCACCTACCCCGATGCCAAGCCCGTGTCCGACAACCCCCTCCCTGGTGGCGGGAACCCTGGCAAGAGAACCAGCCAGACGTTCAGCTTCGATGCTGATGAGGCCGCGAAGTTCTACAACGAACAACAAACGGCCAGCGACAAGTTGCTGAGCGACATTCTCAACCCGAAAGGATAGTTCATGGGAAAGATTGGTTTTACGATTGCTCCGGGGCCGCACGATGGGCTAGCCGAAGCTAACGTCGCCCTTCCCGTCGTGTGGGGTAACGTCCACGAGACGCGGGAGACGGGCGTTTACCTCGACACCAAGGGGTCGGACGGCAACGCGATAGCCGCCGTGAACGGGCACGTGTACTTGCGCCCCGGCACGGTGCTCATCAAGACCTCCGGCAACCTCTGGCGTGCCGTGAACCAGACCGCCGCTGCGTCTGCGCCCGACACGGACAAGAACAAGGCCATCTTCGAGGCTACCGCCGTCGGCATCCTCAAGGCCACCGTCGATCTCGCTGACGGCGGCGGCATGGTCGGCATCTACATCTCTGGCGGGTTCTTCGGCGCGCGGATGCCTAGCGTCGCTGCCAACGACACCCCCGGCCTTGAAGCGACCGCGCTGACGGCGCTGAAGCTCCGAGGCTTCAAGTTCGCGGAGGACTACTAAGATGCTGTATAACCTCTCGCACTTCGACGGCCTGCGCCCCGAGGACATCAGCAAGTTCGCCACCAAGCGCTTCATGGACTTGGTTCAGAACCCCACCCGCCTTGGGGAGCGTCTGCTGCCCTTCGTGCAGCGTGACGACTGGACCGAGGAAGTCGGGCGCGTCTCCTTCCGCCCGGTGGCATCCGCCGTCATCGCGCCAGACTCCGAGCTGCCTTCCGGGCCGCTCGGCACCGAGAGCACGCAGCGCTACAGCATCCTGAAGGGTGGCATGAAGTACACCCTGAACGAGTCTGAGCTGCGCAAGCTGCGCGACATCTTCCTGCCTGGCCGCCGTGTCACGCCAGCGGAGATCTTCCGCGCCCGGCCTTACCAGTTGGCTAACGCCCTGGTGACCGGCTACCTCGACCTGGCCGAGGCGCAGCGCTGGGAAGTGCTCTCTAAGGGCACTTACACCATCCCGAACACCTCCGTCGCCGTCGATTACGGCGTAGCTGGGGGCAACAAGTTCGCGCTCACCAACACCGACACGTGGAACGCCGACACGACCGCCGACGGGCTGGACGACATCCAGACTTGGGCGGATGCGATGAAGACGGACATCGGGGCGTACCCGCGCCTCATCGTCATGTCCACCAAGCAGCTGAACAACCTGCTGGCCCAGGCCGCGACCCGCACGCGCCTCGCCATCGCCGGTTACGCTGGCATCGGCGGTACGGTGACCGGCAGCACCACGCAGGCGAAGATCGAGTTCTTCCGCGATCAGCTCAACGCCTACCTGGCACGCCGCGAGATCGGGCCGGTCGTGACCTACGACCGCATGTACAACAAGTTCGACTTCACGGGGGCCGCGCAGCCCGCCGCCACGCGCTTCCTGCACGAAAACCGCGTGGTCGTCATCGGCCCAGCGGCTGTGGACGGCGGTTTCGGCTTCGATAACGGCTTCGGCTACCAAGTCGACGGCCCGGTGGTGGAGAACAACTTCGCCCCCGGCCTCTACACCTGGATGGCGGAACAGGACGAACCCTTCGAGGTGGCCATGAAGTCCGTCTTCTGGACGCTGCCCATCCTCACCGACCCCCGCACGCTCATGTGCGGCACCGTTCAGTAACCAGTAGTCACCCGAGGCGGGGCCAAGCGCCCCGCTTCGCCCCAGAGAGGTGAACCGTGGCGTTGATAGCTAAAGCAAGAGTCAAGTACGACAAGAAGTGGTACCAGCCCGGCGAAGAGCTCCCTAAGATGCCAGCTGAAGCAGCCAAGGCCCTCAAGGCTGTCGGCGCGGCGGCGGAAGGCACTGGGCGCGCGGAGCAGGCTGAAGCCAAGCGTCTCACGCAGCGCATGGCGACGCTCCAACAGGAGGTAGCCGAGGGTGAAGAGGAACTTGCACGCTTGGACGAGATCCTGAGTGTTCGTACCCCCGTATCGGAGGCGCTGGCCGACCGAAAGGCAGCGCTCACTCGCGCCAACAAGGGCGATGATGAGGCCGAGAAAGAGGCGGCCCAGGCTGCTGTCGTGGACGCAGAGGCGGCACGTGCTGAGGTGAAGGCCGCACAGAAGGCGCACGCCGCGCTTTCCGAGTCGATGGCCGCTAAGCGTGCGGCCTTGCAGGAGATGAGCTGACGTGACGCCGGTCGCCCCGAGTGAGGTGCTGGCAGCTTCGCTGCTGCGCCCCGCGTACTTCGGGGTGGCTGAGGCTGTCGTTGATATCGGCGGCTCGCCCGTGGCGGCGGTGGACGTGCCTGGCAACAAGGTGTATGGCGTGGTGGAGTCGTCGCGCCTCATCTTCGAGTCGATCCCAGGCATCGTCGGGCCACCAGAGCGGGTAAAGCTCGCGTTGATATACTACACACTGGCTCGACTGTTCGGCGTCCTCGCCGACGAGAAGGGCATGTTCGTTGGCCTGGTCACTCAACGGGGCGGCCAGGTCAGCACCCCCCTCGGCAGCCATGCCGAGTTGATGCGTGCCGCAAGCCGCAACTACCAGGAGGCACGCAACTTGTTCCCGGAGGCCGAGTGGCCCCCGCTTGACCCGGAGGCCAGCGGTGGCCTCATAACCGTCAGGCGTACTTATGTCCCGTGAGGGTTACTACTTCAAGATGCTTCAGCACGGCGTCAACGTGCTCAACGACGCCGCTGAGGATGTAGCCGCCTTCGAGGAGTACGCCGTCTACATCACGTTCCCCGGTCAGCCGGGTGTAGCGCCGGCCACGATAGAAGTAGAAGGCTACTTCGACACCAACCCAAGCCCAACCGCTTACGCTGCCGTCGGGCAGAAGGTCAGCCTCAACGGCATCCTGTACGTTCGCGCGACCCAGGCGCCACAGCGCCTCACCAACGTCTACGACCAAGGCGTGATCGCGGGGCTGACCTTCAGCGTGCGCGGTCGCAAGTACCGCTGCGTGAAGGCCGAGTTCGATCGCAGTGAGTACCTGTTCATGCTCTCCGATATGAACGAGGCCCCCAATGATCAGCTTCGCTGACATCCTCATGCGCGACTTGCAGCGCCTGGCGGCGGTGGCACGCGATAACGTCAAGGCGACCGGCTTGGTGCTGAAGGACGACTGGGAGTCGCGCTTCGGTGACGACGACCGTATCGGCGACGAGTACGGCAACGAAGGTAACGCCAAGCGGCTTTCCAGCAAGACCCTTGACGCCCGCGAAGAACGCGGCTACTTGGGCGATACCATGCTGTTCGACCCGACGCTTGAGCACGTCGAGGAGCACGGGATGCTGGCCGACAGCATCGAGTTGGGGCCGTTCACCGAGAAGCTCGGCGCACAAGGCCGCTACCACGGGCAGTCTGGCGCCTTCACGAAGCACCCCATCTTCCCGTACAACGAGTACGGCCTCGGGGTTCCGCCGCGCACCACCCTCCTGCCTACTGTGCTCACCGTCATCCCTAGGGAGAAGGAGGAGCTGCGTGCCGCCTACGAGGCGGTTCTGGGGCGGCCCGTGGTGGTGATCAAGTGAACCGCGTCGACGCCGAAGTCGATATCCGCCTCGCGCTGCGCAAGATGTACGCCGAAGGCATCGTCTACCCCCTGACGGGCGGGTACACGGATGACGTGATAACCGTCAGCGGCGACGTTGACGGCATCCCTTACGGCGACATCTACAAGCAGGGCGATTACTTCACGGAGCCGGTCGGGGCCGGGCTGCTCGGCAAGATCTACTACGTCGCCTTCTCCGAGGCCAACAACCCGACCATCAAGCTGCAACAAGAAGTCTCTCGCGGACAGGCGCGACCGAAGGTCGTGATCGTCGAGGACTTCATCCACTTCGAGGTGAACGACCCGCGTGTTCACATCGGCATCCGCAGTCGCGGCACGGCACGCTCCGGCTTCGTTCGCGCCCTGTACGGCGGCCGCGTGCTCCACGTCGATCGCGGCGGCTTCGTACTCACCGAACCGTTCTGGCGCGGCAGCTTCTGGCTACACGTCGAAGGCAAGGACCGCTTCGAGACGGCTTACGTGTTCAGCATGGTCAACAGTCGCCAGAAGCTCATCACGGACATATACAAGTTCGAGATCGACTTCGTGCCCATCAGGGTGGATGTCGTGAACCTAGAGGCGAACGGCGTGTTCCGTAACGTCCTGACGGCGAACGTCACCGCACGCTGCACCGCCGACACGCCCGTCCACCAGCTGCCGGATGGGATGCCGGAGGTCTACTTCGGCACGGACATCATCACCGGCGTTTCTCCCGTCATCGAGGACTGGGACCGCGGTGAACCGTTCCCCTGGTACGCGGAGCGGGTCGGCAACTACCCGCTCAGCCAAGAAGCCGACGACGCCGGAGTGGCGGATATGCCGCCCACAGAATAGGAGAGGTTATGCAGTATCAAGTCATGCGGAAGGGCCACAAGGTCGGGCATCACCGCCTTGAGTACGGCTCCGTGGTCACCGCCAAGGCGTTAGGCACGACGGATGACGCACTGCGGGCGTTCGTCGAGCGCGGCGTTCTGGCGCAAGTTTCCAGCGAGAACACCGAGAAGACTGGTAAGAAGACCAAGATGGTGGAGGACGCATGAGAAGTTCTGACGTATTCAAGCTGAGGGAGGACTTCCAAGGCGCGTTTGGCTCGCTGCCATCGGAGGTCGCCCCACGACTACTCTTGATCGGTGACTTCCCTGCCGGTCGGTCTGGACTCAACAGCTTGCCGCCTGGTAGCGGCCTCAGCCTCGGCGATGTCATGCGCGAGTATGGCGACGGCAACGCCGACTACAACCTGGACTACGCCAAGACCTTCGCCTCGCGAAGCTACAACGGCATCCGGCCAGCAGGGTTCGACATCTACAACGTCAAGCCCGCCGACGCGACCTTCGCGCAGAGCGCCATCATCACCGACGCTGCGGTTCCTAGCGCCGTCGACCTGTTCCGCTTCAAGGCCATCGGCCCCGGCGCTGCGTACAACAGCCTCACGGTCAAGGTGACCATCAGGCGCATCGTCGCCTCCCACCCCGCTGGCAACAACACGGCGGTGTGCGACGTTGAGGTGCAAAGCCCGAACCCTGACGCCTCCCCAGAGCTCTTCGAGGGGCTGGTGTTCACCTACGAAGGCGGCACGGCGGGCGCTTCCGGCCTGCACCGCACGCGCAACGCTAGCGTCATGAACGATCCCGTCATGGGCAGCCGCTACGTGCGCCTTGAGTACCAGCCGACGGCGGCGACCAGCACCATCAACGCGAACCGCGTGGCTGGCGATTCTGTCACGGCGACCCTCACTGGTGCCACGAACGGCTCGGCGCTGTCCAACAGCAACTGGGAGGCCGCCATCGACGCCGTGTCGGGCATCGCCTTCCGGTGGTTCACCATCGCCAACCCGCCCAGCACCGTGGTTCGCGCCTACTTGCACAACACCCTCAAGACCGCGCCGTTCCGCCTGGTGTTCCTGAACCAGATGTACGGTGAGACGCTGACCGACTTCATCAACGACACCGACACCTACGGCGACGGCCCAGGCGACGGCACCGGCGCTAAGTTCTTCGGCTGGGGCGCTCAGGCGGCCGTCAACGGCCGCGAGGTCCCGGCCAGCGCCGCGTACCTAGGCGAATGGTCGGCTAAGATCTCCGCTAACGGACTCGGCGGCTCGTACCCGGTCGGCAACTCGCCGCTCGGCTTCCGCTCCATCTCCGTGAATGACAACCTCACCAAGGGCCAGATGGACGCGGCAGCGGCAGCGGGCGTCAACTACCTCAAGCAGCTTGATAGTGGCGCTTACGGCGTCCACGGCTACTACACGCTCGATGACCAGCTTGATCGCATGGGCGACCTGGGCGTGCGCAGCATCATCAACGACATCGGCCGACGTCTCGCCATCGCGTTCACGCCACTGGCGCACAACCGGCCGAACAACGCCATCACGCGTGGCACCATTCAGCGCCTCGGCGACCAGGCCATCATGCCTTACGTCAACTCCGGGGCGGTGAAGCGTGCTTCGACCGGCACCTTCGACCTGATGGAAGTCCAGAACCGCTGGCAGGGCGTCAGCTTCCCGAGCCTGCCCGGCTGGGCGGTGTTCATGGCGAGCATCAAGCTCAACGGCACCCTCGGCGGGGTGTTCGCGCACCTCACCGACGCCGAGATCGAGGGCCTGACCAGCATCGCTGGCGGCGCCCCGGCTGCGCCAGCGGCTGCGGCGGGAGGGAACTGATGTACGAAGTCGAGTTCGCCATCAACACAGAGACGCTAGGCCGCCTGTTCACGCAGGCGCGTATCGACACCGAAGGGGTCGACCTCTCGCTCATCAACACGCGCGTCTGGAACGCCGTCGGTGCCCCGCCCGCCCGTCCACTGGGGTTCAACCCCAGTTACGATCAGGGCGCACGCGGCCCGACGCCTCGCGTGACGCCGTTCACCGTGGAGCGCTTGACCTGCACCTTCCCGGCCTTCGTCGTGAAGGGCGATGCGCCCGCTACGCGGCATTACCTGAACGAGAACATCACCGCCTTCTTGGATTGCTGCGTGAAGCTGGCGGCCAGACGGCCCGACCTCATCCCGCAAGCCACTATGGGCATCACGGTGCGCGGCCTCTTCGAGGAGAACGAGCCGAGCGACGAGAACTCCGCGTCTGCCGCTGAGCTCTACAACTTCGAGGACGTGTACGAGAGTGTCGTGGTCGTGTACGCCGGTGGTGACAACAGCAACTACTCCGTCGCGTTCGATGTGCTGAAGCGTCCTAAGAGGACGACTATCAACCACTACGACGCCACTTGATCTAGGCGTTTCCGCCCCGTAGGGCGTTCTCGCACCAGGCCCCCACTTGCTACGGGGTGGGGGCCAACAAATCAAACCTCCCGCCGTAGCCGTGGAGGACGGTATGAAAGCTAAGCATGTTCGTCTGATTTACGGCGTCATCCTCACCGACGATGGTGGGCTGGCGCCGGTTGTCGATTACATCGAGCCGTTCACGCTCGAACTCTTGCACCCCATCGACGGCGTTGACAAGATCGACGTGCGCCCCAACACGCTGCGCCAGGTGCTCGATATTCACGAGAAGGCGGCGAGGGATGCGCGTCCGGGTTCGCGCCAGTACGGCGAGGCCGTGATGCGCCTCAACCTTGAACAGCGCACCGATCCGGTGCTGACAGCCGCGCAGTTGGACCAGATGGCCGGCGTTGACTATGACGCCCTCAACCGGCTCATCGACTCTGGCACGCACCCATCCACCGGGCAGGAGGCGTTCTCGCTGCGCGATGACGTGGACGTGACCCGCGATGCGTACCTGAAGCTCCACACGATGCAAGACCGCAAGCTAGCGGAGCAACGCCTGCCGACCGATGGTGGCGACGAGACGGTGCTCTTCAGCGCTCAACTGACGTGGTTGGTGACGCGCTTCGGCACGCCAGAGGCGGGCATGTTCGACAAGCGCGGCGACGTGCCGTTCGCGGCGTTCATGAACATCACTTGGTACGACTTCCAGCTCCTGACTCGCCACTTGATGATGCGTGATTACAAGCCGCTCAGCGAGATATTGGAGGGCAGGGTGGATGTTGGCGGCAAGCCAACCCCGTTTCCCGGTGTACCTGAAGATGGCGATCCGTCAGCTAAGCCAAAAGATGGTAAGCGGCGAGTTGCCGGCAAGTGATTGGATAGAACACCTGTACAACATGCAGCGTGCTCACGAGGTGGCGCGTAAGGGGTACATCATGTACCTCAAACATTCCGGCGAACGAATCACCGACCTCCGTACCCTGCCGTTAGATGAGTTGCGCGAGTGGTATGACAGCGTGCGTGACGCGAACGAGCGCGAGGCAAAGCGCCGCAAGGACGCTATCCAAGCCATGCAGCGCAAGCGCGGCCGGGGGTAGTCATGCCACCGGGTGAGAAGGGCGTCAGCATCTTCGGTGCGTCCTTCCGGGCGGATATCGACTTCTCGAAGGCGCTCACAGAGGCGCGGAACCTCGACACGGCCATCAAGTCCATCGGGGCGTCCATCAAGGCGATGGTCCGCGACTCGGTGGGGCAGCTCGATAGCCTGGCCGTCGCCCTAGCGTCCGTCAGCGCGGCGGCGGCTGGCGCTGGGGTTGCCGGGGTTGGGGCTAGGGCTGGGGCTGGGGCCGCAGCGGCGGCGGCGGCTGCCAGCGTCGGGGTGCGGGGCGCGTCGCCGTCTCAAGGAACGATCTTCGGCGGCGTGCCCATGCCGGGCGGCACGGTGTACTTGCCTGGCCGGGGGAGCATCGAGTTCCCCCGCGCCGCCCGGCCGATCGCTACGCCGATGACCCTGCCGTCAGCGCCGATGCCAAGCGGCATGGTGTACGTTCCCGGCTACGGCTCCACTTACACCCCGGAAAGCGCCGCAGGGCGGTCGCAGCAATGGAGTGGCGGCCCCGTCGCCGGACGGACCTACACCAGCGCTGACGGGCGCGTGTGGCGCATCGGCCCGAACGGCACGTACCACCAAGTCGGTGGCCCTGGCTACACGCCGCCCCCACCCGGTGGCGGCTACACACCACCCCCTGGCGGCGGCTACGCACCTCCACCCCCCGGTGGTGGCGGCGGCTTCACGCCCCCACCTCCCCCTGGCGGCGGCTACGCGCTTCCGCCCCAGGGAGGCCCCTCCTACGGCGGGCAGGGCATGTACGGCGGCCGCTGGGTCGGCTTCAGCGACCTGTTCCCCGGCCCCAACCTAGGCGGCATGTGGGAAAGCACGTGGGGCGGCGTGAAGCACGCCAGCGGCCAGTACCGTCGCGTCTTGGGCGGCGTTCGCGGGATCTTCAACTACCAGAACCTGATGCGCGGCGCGGCCGGTTTGTACATGGCGCAGAACATCGGCAACGTCGTCGGCTACGCGGCGCAGAGCACCATCGGGCAGGCTCTGGATCTAGAAGAGCGCCAGACCTTGCTTCAGAACGCCTTGATGTCCGACAAGCTGGGTATCTCGCGCCAGTTGGCGGGTAGTGAATCGCGGCGCCTCATCTACAGCGATTACTTCGCCGGTATGCCCGTCACGGCTCAGGAGATGGGTCTGTCGCGCCCCGAACTCGCGGAGCAGTTTCGCCAGTTGGCGCCTATCATCCGCATCACGGCGCAGACGCAAGACGAGTTCCAGGCTGGCTTGCAGACGGGCGCTCTGGCCCGCGCCTTGCTGGTCGCTCGTGACCCGGTGCAGGGCACCAAGGGCGCGATGGTGGCCCTGTCGGAGCTCTACTCCGGTGGCCCCGACCGCTTCCGCTCGTTGGCGCTGCGCTTCGAGTTGCCGAGGAACCGTCTCCTTGAGATCGAACAGGAGATGGGCGGCGCTAACGCGGCGGATCCTGGCAAGGTGCTCATCCAGATGCTCTCTGAGATGGGCTTCGGGCCTGACTACCTGACGCGCCGTGCGGGTACGACCGCCGGCCAGGTAGACCGCATGGGCGCGTTGTACCAGAACTTCCGCGTCGAGTTGTACTCCGACTCGTTGGATAAGGTTCGCACGAACTTGACGCAGCTGAACGACGCTTTCGAGTCCTTCCTCGATTCCAACGCCGGGGAAGAGGTCATCTCGCTCGTCGACCGAATATTCGGTAGCATCACCGGCTTCGGCACCGGCCTCGTGTCGCAGCTTCTGGGGACCTCACTGAACGCCGTCGTCGACAGCTCGGATCCTATTCGCACGGCGCGGCACATCTCGGAGTACATGCAGACCCGCAACGGCCAGTACGTCGACAGCGCCGGCGCGATCCTCACGGCTGGGCAGGCGTTCGTCGACGCGGCTAAGCTCATCACCGACAAGCAGTTCACTTGGGCGGCGCGCGCCCCGCAGTCGAACACTTTCGCCAGCCTCAGTATGCAGTCGGCGTTGATGGCCAGTGGACTAATGGGCGGCATGGCCGGCACCAACTGGCTGCTCGGCGGGGCTGGGGCGGGCGTCGTGAAAGCCTTCGCGGGCGGGGCGTCGGCGGGGTTCGGCGCCCTTGGCAAGGCCCTCATGGCGGGGCCAGCCATCCCGCTCGCGGCGGCGGCGGCCATCGGAGTGACCGCCGCCACCGCCATGCAGAGTGGGAACATCGCCCGCAACTGGCGTGAGTTCGCCGCGATGAGCCCAGAACTCGCGGCGCAGGCGGGTTACGACGCGAACATGAGTGGTTCTGAGCTCTTCTGGCGGCGCGTCGGCAACGCCGGCAGTCACGTGCTGGATGTCATCACCCCCAGGATCAAAGGCAGTCAGTTCCCGGAGTGGATGCGCCCCGGCCCCGACCCCGCTTGGACGATGCAGGAGGCGATGCGTAAGGGCGGCATCGCCACCATCTTGCGTAACCGCGCCGCGCTGATGATGACCGAGGGCGCCAGCGAGAGCGACATCCGCAGCGACCTGGCGCTCACGGTGGACGAGTTCTACCGCGCCAACCCGAATGTTCCGTACAACAACACCGAAGTGTTCCAGGCTGTGCAGTACGCCATGCAGCCGGTGATGCAGGGTGACCTCACCATGTCAGGCGAGGCGCTGCTCGGGGTGGCGCTGCGGCGCTCGGTGCAGACGGGCCGCGCTGCGTTGGTGGGCGAGGACGGCGCGGTGTTGAGCTCGAACGCCGTGGTTGACGTTGAGAGCGCGGCGCGCATCGGCGACATCTGGGATAGCGTCGTCGCGGCCCAAGGTGGCGAGGAGCAAGGCATCGAGTACCTGAAGGGCATCCTCGCTGCCCTAGGCGTGATCGAGGGGAACACCAAGAAGAGCGCGGAGGCGCTGACCGCTACCAGCTACTTGCGCCCCAGCCAAGTCGGTGACGTGTTCACCGGCTTCGTGCAGGATCCCGACTTGCGCTTCATTCGCGGCACCAGCATCCCGCGCCCCTCCACGGCCTCGCCGAGCCCCGCAGCGCCGAGTGTGGACGACAGCAAGGCCGCCACGACGGCTGGCGGCAACTTCTGGGGCGGCGTCATCACGGAGCCTTACGGGGCGGCGCGTAACAACAGTTACGGGTCGCACACCGGCCTTGATGTGGTGCTCAGCGACCCGAACATCAAAGCGCTGGCCGGGGGGTCCGTCGAGTACCTGTACACAGACGCCGATTACGCCAGGAACGCCGACCTGTTCGGCGGTGGCGGGACCAGCATCTTCGGGAATAGCGCCATCTTCCGCGACGCCTACGGACTAGCGACCATCACTTACTCGCACCTGTCTGACGACACGAAGGCGCAGTACGGAGCCGATCCGCGTGGCGTGCGCGCCGGGCAGGCGTTCGCCGTGCAGGGGAACACCGGCAAGGTGTACAGCAGCAGCGGTGGCGACGGCACACATGTCCACATCGGGGCCTACCGCGATGGCCAGCGCGTCGACCCGATGAGCCTTGACGGCCTTTACAGCGGCTTCAACACGGTTCAGCCGCCCACGGATACCGGCAGTACCGTGAGTGCGCCGCTGACCATCGACGTTGGCGGTGTCAAGGTGGAGGCCGCGCCGGGGCAGTCGGCTGAGGAGATCGCCCAGGCGACCGTCGACGCCATCCTTGATGGCCCCGACTTGAAGCGCAACTTGTTCCAGGCGATATCGGATCTCATCGTCCGGGAGCTGGCGGCCCCCATCTCGGCCCGCAACGCTCAGTACGCCGCGAGAAGTGGAGCCAGGTGATGGATAGCCAACGTGAACTCCCACCGCCAAGCTTCTACCTCAGCACCATCAAGACGGGGCAGTTGTGGCTCTTCAGCGACGTGCCGATAATCTCCGAAGGGTACCGCAGCACCTTGAACATCCAGCCGCTGCCGGGCATGAACGCGCCTTACGTCAGCCAAGGCTACGGCTCGGGGTTGGCGTGGTCGTTCGAGGCGAAGCTGAACGCTTGGAACAAGTTCCTCGCCAGCGAGGCGAGGTCGAGTGGTCGCGACCCTGGCGCTAACGTGTACGACGAGTACCTGGCCATCAAGAAGTTCATCGACGATAACGGCCCCAGCCCACTGATGCTGTTCCACGCGCCGAAGCGTGACGCTATGGTGGTGGCGCTTCAGTCGCTGGACAGCGAGATCGCGCTGCAAGAGGATGTTCCCTCGTTCGGCGGGGCCGACGCGCAGATGCCAAGCACCATCCCGGTCAGTATCACCCTGATGCAGGTTCCAGAGTACAGAGTAGAGTTCAACTGATGCCCATATTCGTTATCCCCCACCGGCAGCGCATCTGGCAGGCTATCGCTAGCGCGTACCGGCCGCCGAACAACCCGTTCGCGCTGTACGCCGAGGATGAACGGATCGGCAAGTACCACGCCGGCACGCTGGGCATCAACTTCCAGTCTGGCGTGAACACCCTCAGTCTGCATAACGCTTGGTTGACTGGTTATTGGCCCGGTGGTTACCCGCTGCGCATCCCCAGTGAGGGTCGCGCCGCCAGCTTCCCCGACATGATCTCGCCGTGGACGGCGGCTAGCGGCATGGGGTACTCGATCATCCCCAACACCGAACCGCTGGTGCCGCCAGTGGCGGTCAGGCACGGCGACGTTCCCGCGTGGGTGCAGGCGTACTTCAACTACCTTCAGAACCAAGTGGACATCTATGGCGTGGTCGTGAGGCGCGAACGACGGCCAGAGGTGGCGCGGTGAGGCCGGACACTACCGGCCTACTGGTCGGTGGCGGCGGCTCTAGTGGTGGCCGGGACCTCGGCGGCGGGGGCTACGTGCTCGGTTTCCAGCCCGCCTTTCGCGTCTACGTCAACGGTAAGCGTTTGATGACCCAACTTCGTCAGGGCGGGGTCCAGGCGGTGCGCGGTTACGACGCGGCGATAAGGCGCGTGGAGGTCAACCTCGGCATCGACCAGGTGCATATGGCGACCATCACCATCATCGGCGAGGAGTCGGCCAAACTGGTCGGCGCGGAGTTCGAGAAGACCATGCCTGTGCGCGTGGAGGTCGGCTACGAGGATCGACCGAGCAGCTTTCAGGAAGTGTTCAGTGGGTATATCATGCAGGCTTACCCGGCCGGCACGAACCCCGTGGCAGTCGATGTCGAGTGTGATAGTCAGATGTTCCAGGCACGCGAAACGCGCACGTCGGCCACCGGCACCGAGGCGGCTCAAGTGCTGTACATTGCCGACACCCTGCTTCAGCAACGCTTCCCCATCAGCGCTAACGTTGAAGATGTCGCGCAAGGCGAGGCCGACGAGGGCGGCGAGAGTGACAACAACCTCCTCGATTACATACAGCGCTGGTCCAAGGCCAACTTCGTTCATTGGCTTGACCAGATGAACGGAGAGGTTCACTTCTTCTACCCTGGCGCTAAGCCGCAACTCGGGCGCGAATATCGCACGTGGACGCTCTCCACGCGTCGTACCCAGCTCGGCGACACCAACCCGCCGATCCTCACCACCTGGACGCCACGGCAGAGCTTCGTGGAGTCGCCGGCTACCATCGAGGCGACCTGGGTCGCGCCAGAGGAAGGCTTGGATCTGAAGTCGGTGGTCGTGTCGGCCACAAACCCTATGGGGGTGGAGGGTACCTCGCTGCACATCGGCTTCTTGTCCACCGCCACGCAGCAAGACGCCCAAGATATCGTCGACCGCGCTGCCGGTGATTACTACTGGGCGTCCATCGAGGGCGACTTCGCGTTGCTTACGGGACTCCCCATCCTACCGCTCGACGAGATCAAGGCCCTCAACCCGCCTCCGGGCCTGGAAGACCTGTACGCCACACCTATGGAGATAGTGTCGGTGACCCACATCATCGACGAGTCGGGTTGGCAGACCAAAGGCGCCTTGCGCGGCGGGCGCGGCGCGGAGGCCCCCGCATGATCTGCCACATCTCCGAGGTCGTGGAGGCGAACTACAAGGCTTCACCCGAGACGAACAAGGCAGGAGTCAAGTACCCCCGCCATTACGCACGTGTGAAGATGCCGTGGATCGCTTCCGTCGCCAACCCCGACCCCATCACCCCGCACCCCATCCCGGTGTTCCTCAACCACTTCCACGGCGATCAGATGGACTGGCAGCCGTTGAAGCCGGGCACGCGTGTGGTGGTGGCTCCGGTCGATAGGTCGCCCATCAACCCTATCGGCTTGGCTGTCATCGCCTACGGGCCGCAGAACACCGACGACCGCTACAGCGACTTGCGCGAGACGGTCGATTACACCAAGCGCGCGGGCAACGGCGGCGAGGACCGCTACGTGAACGCCCCCTCCGACCCGGTGTTCGGCCCCAACGGGGATGTCGGCCGCACGCACCTCGATAGTCGCGGCCACGGCTGGCAGACGCGGCACCCCTGGCCGACCGACCCCAACCGCGACACGTCGGAGGTCATCGGGCCGTCCACCGTCGTCCTGGACGAACACCGCCTCGACGACACCGTGGTGCGCTGGCGGGTGACGCACACCGGCCTGGGGGTGGTCTACACCATCCTGGCCGACGGCGTAGCCAAGGCCCTCACCATCAAGGACGACAAGGGCAACAGCTTCGTGCTGAACACCGCGAGCAACGACTTGATCCTCACGCTGGTACGCGGCATCAGTCTGGCCGCCGTCAGGCTCGGCTTCTACGGCACTACGCCCATCACCAAGCCCGCCGTGACCGGCACTAAGACCGCCGCTGATGGCGCAACCACCCCGGCTCTCGCTAGCCTGCTAACAGCGCTAGCCGACCTGGGGCTCATCACGAATAGCACCACATGATTCCTGCGGCGGCGTCGATGCCCACAGTAGCGTCGTTACGGAGGCTGTGATGGACCCCGTACTTGCTTACTTCGATGTATCCAACGGCGGCGTGTCCGTACCGGAGACGTTCAGCTCCCCGCTGGCGCGGCAGATCGCCGACGCCTTGCGCATCCGCACCAACACCATTGCCGGACGCCCCAACTTCGGCAACTTGGCCTTGGAGTTCATCCACCAGGGCCGCGCCCTACCGGCCAGCGTTCTGCGTGATTACGTCCTGCGCACCCTGCAAGCCTTCGTGCCGGGCATCTTCTTCCAGGTCGTGGCCGATGATGACATTGACGAGGACGGCTTTCAGCGCTTCCTCGTGGAGTACCGCACCCCATGAGTTACCTCATCGACCAAGAGGCGTGGCTGGCGTTCTACGCCGAGCGCCTACAAGTATCGCCAGAGAACCTAGGCGAACGCGACATCCGCCTGGCGCTGGCCCTGTATCACGGCATCTACTTGCCGACCGCCGCCACCATCGAGCTCCGCAGCAACGAGCTCGACTTGCGGCAGCGCTTCGCTGAGTTCGGCTTCGAGCCGGATGTCGCCAGCTTCGCCACCGCTAAGGTGCGCGTCACCGTTCCCGCCGCGCCAGCTGGTGGCAGCTATTCCTTGGCCGCCCCGTTCATCGTGGTGCAGGGAGACTTGCGCTTCATCGCCACCGAGGCGCTGGTCATCCCCGTGGGCCAAACGGTCGGTGAGGCGGAGATCAAGGCCGAGATGCAGGGCCGCGACGGCACGCCGGATGAGGCGGCGGCGTCCATCACCGCTAGCGCCGGCTGGTTGCGCGGAGCCACGGTGGTCATTGCCGATGTCTCGCCGGGCCGCGACGGCAGCGAGATCGCGGAGATCCGCACCCTCTTCCGGGCTTACGCCTTCAACCCCCAGGCGCTAGTGCGCGACGTAGACCATGCGGATTACGTGGGGCTCAACTTCCCCGACATCGGACGCGCCTTCGCCAGCGCCCGCACCGAGGTGCTTTACACACCGCCCTCCACCTACACCAAGACCGCCCCGAAGGCCGGGCACTTGACGCTAGCCCTCGTCGACCAGGCTGGTGGTGCCGCCATTGACGCGCAGACCACGGCGGTGAAGGACGCCCTGCTGCACGTCACCGTGCCGTACGGCGCGTCGGCGCTGCATGTCATCCCCGCTCAGCCGGTTCCCATCAGCGGCACCATCGAAGCCGTGATCGAACCGGGGGCCGACGAGGACGACATCAAGACGAACATGCTTGAGGCGATACAGCGTCACCTGGATTGGCGCACCTGGCCGCACGAACGCCCCGTGTTCGCGGGGCAGCTGTGGGGCGCCATCGCGTCCGTGCCGAACGTTCGCTACATCGTCGACATCACCCTCAACGGCCGTTTGCTTGACGCGACCCCAGACGCCCTTGTCTACGAGTTGGAACCGTGGGAGTACCCGACGCCTAGCATCGCAGCCGGAGACATCACGCTCACCGAGGCGCAGTGATCCGCGCTTACCACGACCCGGCCCTACTACGGCCCATCAGCCGGGATAGGTCGTGGCTCGCGGCGCTAGAGTTACCAGCCGGTCCGCAGCATTACCGCGAGAAGCGCGTGTACATCCACAACCCGGACCCGGCGACGGTCACACTCACCTTGAGTCACACGAACGCCGACGCGTCGTTCGACATCTCGATCCCGGCCACGCACAGCGCCACCACTGGGGTGACTAGCTTCCTCATCCGCAGCACCGTTCGCCCCGCCGCCCCGCTACCGTCGCTGACCGACTTCGCCGTCACGGCAGCAGGCTTCCGGTTGGAGGTCACTGCCTTCGCGCTGCCGGTGGCCGACGAACGCTTCGGCCGCCAAGATGTCGGCCCGCTGCGCGACGTGAACGCCCTCACGCGCTACGTGGCGTCCGGCATGGGCTTCGTAGACCAGGAGTACCAGGACAGCATGGTGGCGTTCATGGTGGATCGCCTGTATGACGACGCCATCTGGGCGCTGAATAAGCACTACTTGTACAACCCGCTCTACTGCCCCATGCGCCTCGTCAAGGCGCGCGCGAACTCGATGGGCTACGACCCGCCCGGCGTGCCCGGCCTGCCGCCGCAAGTGCGGCGCTTCGTCTACTCGCAAGCCTTCCGCCTGGCTCGCGCCACCGGCAGCCAGGAGGGGGTGCTCAGCATCTTCCGCGCCGTCGGGGTGCAGCTCATGGGCGTCGACGTGTGGCGCGAGGACTTCACGTGGTTCGTGCGCGTGCCGCAGTGGGTCCTGGGGCAGTTCTCTTCCGCGCTACTCGCCGTGCTGGCGCTTTACCACGTCGACGCCTACTGTATCGTGAACTTCGGCGTGCAGGGCGACACTCTCGGCAACGACTATTACGACATCCGCTACACGGGCGACGGCATAGCGCCCATCGGCCCTGGGGCCAACTTCCTGCTTCTGGAAAGCGGAGACATCATCCTGCTTGAAAGTGGCAGTAAGGTCATAATCGAGTAGGAGGAGTGATGGCTGATACCAAGGTAAGCGCACTACCCGCCGCCGATCCCCTGACCGGGGTTGAGCTCGCGTATGTGGTCCAAGGCGGGACCAGCAAGCGCTCGACGGCGGCGGCCATAGCGGCGCTGGCGGAACCAGCGGTCTACGTCGCGCTCGGCAACTCGTCGGGCACGGCCACGGTCAACTGCTCCAACGGCGCACAAGTGACCGGCACGATGCGGCTCACGGGCAACGTGACCCTCGCACCGTCCAACGTGCCGTCCGGCAGGCTCGTCACCATCACGCTGCGCGTCGTCCAGGACGGCACGGGCGGCAGGACGCTGACGTTCCCCACGAACACCACGATCCTGAACGGCGGCGACGGCTCGATAGCAGGCGGCGCGAACCAAGTGTCGGTCGTGACCCTGGTGACGGCAGATGGCGGCTCCACGTGGCTGGCGGTGGTGGCAGACGTGCGCCCCACGCAGTACGAGTCCTTCTACCTGAACCCACCGGCAGACGGTAACTACTACATCACCTTCACGCATCCGGTGACCCTGAACCTAAGCGGGGTCGCGAAGCGCGGCCTCGGCACCACCACCATCGGGTACGCGAAGTCCACGGACGGCACTAGCTTCACGAGCGTGACGGGTTCGCAGTCGTTCGCGGCTAACAATGTGCTGCGCGTCAACGTGACGGGCTTCAACACGTGGCTGGCGTTGACCATCCCTAGGACGGCGTAATGGCGCCCGTCCTGCTTGGCCTAGGCACGGCGGCCCCACCGGCTGCCACCGACAAGACGTTCTACACGGCCGCGAACACCGACACGCTGTTAGCGTCGGGTAGTGCCATCTACACCGAATACTTCGACATCATGACCAAGTCGGCGCAGAAGAGTTGTTACATCCGCCTTCCCAACGTCACCGTGCCGAAGGACGCCACGATCGTCTCCGCTTCGGTGTCGTGGGTCGTGCGGTGGTACGACAACTATCCCGCCGCCTCGTACACGGACGACGCCGTTGACTGGCTCGACTACTGGGTAGAGCGAGTCGATAACTCCCTCGCGCCGACCACGTATGCCGCCTTCAACACCCGCGTAGGCAGCTTCTCGGCGGATAAGCGGCTGTACAAGTCCGGTATGAACGGCGGCGACAGCGTGCGGGTCGCGGAGTCAGACATAACCTCCGCTATCCAGGCGCTCGTGAACCGCGCCTCTTGGGCGTCTGGTAACGCTGTCGGGATCTTCACGCGCAACAACGCGGCCACCGCCAACGGCCTGGCTGGCATCCCGCACCAGATCGCCACCGGCGACGCTCAGCGCCCACGCCTGATGGTGTCTTACTACTAGGAGAAGCATGTCGCTGTTGCTGTACGCACGCAAGGGGTTGGTAGCCGCAGACGGCTCGCCGATTGCGCCGCCGCCGCAAGGCGACACGCAGGTCGTCAACTACGTCGTTGACGCCGCCACCGACTTCGCCAACCCGGAGCGCGGCTGGTACGTCGAGGACTCAAGCAAGTACAGCTTCGATGGCACGAAGGGTAACAGCGCGCCGGTCAACGGGGTCGCGCCCGGCCCCACGTTGCAGATGTGCTACGTGCGCCTCGACGCCTACCGCACCACCACGACCCTGCCGTCGTCGTTCCTCAACAACCTCGCCGCCGACATGGCGACCTGGCGCAACAGTGGCCGTAAGGCGGTGCTGCGCTTCGCCTACAACCGCGACTCAAGCGGCGCCGACGCTGACATAGCCACTATGGTCGGGCACATCCAGCAACTCGCCCCCTTGCTTGAGGCTTACAAGGACTCCATCGCCGTCCTGCAAGGCGGATTCGTCGGCGCTTGGGGTGAACAGCACAGCAGCAGCAACGGCATCCACCTGAACACCACGCAGCGGCGCCAGTTCATCGACGCCATCATGGCGAACACGCCCAACACCATGTCAGTGCAGTTTCGCACGCCGTGGTGGATGATCGATCGCTATGGGGCGGATGCCCCCGCCTATGGCGACCGTTTCACCGGCTCTGTCATGTCGCGCCTAGGGCACTACAACGACTGTTACGGCGCGGGTGAATGGATGGCCACCTACTGGAACGAAGCGGTCGCCACGCAAGTGCAACAGCGCCAGTACGCCAACGACATCGGGCGCACCGGCGTCGGCGGCGGGGAGACGTGCGACCTGGACGGCCTCAGCGCCTGGAACGACGGCCCTTACATCATCCAGCAGTTGGAGCTCATGGGCTGGGACTACATGAACTCCGAGTTCTGGAAGTCCATGTATCAGAAGTGGGCCGACAGCGGCCACCTAGCGGAGATCAGCCGCCGTTACGGTCACCGGCTGGCGCTGCACTGGGCGACCCTGCCGCTGACGGCTGCGCCGAACGCGTCCATCAGCATCCAGATGAGCGTCCAGAACTACGGCTTCGGTAAGGTCTACAACCCAAGGCCGATCGACTTGGTGCTCGTCGCCGGTAGCGGCACTGCCAGGACTCTGCGCCTGACTAGCGATGCCCGACGCGACCTGCCGCTCGGCGGCGAATCTGCGGTGCTGGACTACACCGTTACGCTGCCTGCCGATATCGCGCCGGGCGCTTACGCCATGTACCTGGCGCTCCCGGACCCGTCTGCCAACCTCAGCGGCGACCCTCGGTACTCCATCCGGCTCGCGAACACCGGCATGTGGAGCGCCTCCACTGGCAGGAACGGGCTGAACGCGACCTTGACGGTCGTCGGCGGTGGCGAACCGCCGCTTCCATCCGGCCTAATCGGCGTTGGCAGCGGGAGCTCTAGCTACGCCGATTACCCCGTCACGCCGAACACTACGGTCGGCGATTACTATGTCGCCACGAACGGCAGCGATAGCAACAACGGCACTAGCACCTCCACGCCGTTCAAGACCATCGCCAAGGCGCTCTCGTCGGCTTCGGCCGGGCAGACCATCCTCGTGCGGGCTGGCACTTATCCCATCGCCCAGGCACTGAACGTCAACAAAGCGAACATCAAGCTCTTCGGCTACGGCAGCGAACGCTTCCGCCTCGATCGCGGCAACGGCGGCTCCCTCAGCGACGAGGTGTCGCGTGGCATCCTGGTGACGGCCACCGGCGTTCACATCAAAGGCTTCGAGTTGACCGGCGTGCCGGCGCGCTCCGATGACGTGACGGCCTCGTATGCCATCCTGGTGAAGGCCGCCAGCGCGAAGATCGAAGACTTCGTGGTCCACTCCGGCTACACCAGCAGCGTGTGCGTCTACGGAGCCAATAACGCCTTGATACAAGATGGCGTCAGCATCGGCAGCTACGGCGCGGGTGGCGGCACGAACCGGCCCGACGGCTTCGTGGTAACCGCCAACACTAGCAGCGTGGCGTCTGCGCCGCGCATCGTGCGCTGCCTGGCAGCCAACTCCGGCGACGATTGCTTCGACCTGTTCCGCGCCACGCAAGGCGAGTTCATCGACTGCGTGGCGATCGCCCCCGCCTACTCGCCTGATGGCGTCGGGCCAGGCGACGGCAATGCCTTCAAGATGGGCGGCCAGAACTCCGGCGTCGGACCCAACAACGCGCGCGGATGTATCGGGCTGTTCCACAAGGCGCAGGGCCTGAACCACAACTCCACGACAAACCCCGGCAACGCCTACCTTTACAACACGATAGCCAGCGGCGCCATCGGCATCATCAGCGACACGGGCGGTGCGCCGAGCGAGACGCGGAACAACGTCATCGTCGGCAACAGCAGCCGCAACGGCGAGGTGAACGTCAACGGCCCGCTGTCGAATAACCTCCTCAACGTGTCGGCGTCCGTCGCGAAGTTCGCGGATGCCCCCAACGGCGACTACTCCCTAGCGCCTACCAGCCCGGCTATCGGGCTTGGGGTCGGCGGCACGAACGCTGGCGCTAGCGCCGTGGCGTTGGCGTTGCTCAAGAAGTGGTGGCGTCACCAACTGATCTGGATCCCTGGGCGCGGTTCCGGCCCTGGTGGCACGGGCTTGCCGGGCGACACGGGTGGCGGCGGCAGCGCCCCAACGGTCGCGCCGACCATCGTCACCCGCAACGGCAACGCTAACGCGACCATCGCTTGGACCTCGACGCCGGACGGCTCTTACGTCGCCAGCGTGGAGCGCAGCACTAGCCCCAGCAGCGGCTTCGCGCAAGTGGGAACCGCCGCCAGCACGACGGGGCAGTACGTCGATGACGGCCTGACCAACGGCAACGTGTACTACTACCGCGTTCGTTGGACGGCATCGGCAGGCTCGGGGCCTTACAGCAACGTTGCTCACGCCACGCCCCTCTCCGAACGCTGGTACCATCGCGGCAACCCCAGCTTCTCGGCGAGCGCCCTCAGCGCAGACGCGCAGACGTGGCACGCTCGCTTGCTGACGGGTATCGGCACCAACGCCCCCTACCTCTACGCGGATGTGCTTGAGTTGGCGGAAGGCGACGCCACGTGGGGGCCTGACCTCTACGACCTCGGCAGGGCTGTCGGCGACGCTACCCATAACGCCATCCTCGTGCTGCGCACGACCGGCGACTTGCGCTTCCTGGACTGGGTTGACCGCATGTGGCAACTCGCGCGCGCGAAGCTCAGCGATTACGACGGTGACGGGCGCCTCGGCTGGGTATGGCAGCATGATTCCGGCAACGCGACTTACTACCGCAAGGAGAACCACGAACAAGACGCCGTTATGACGCACGGCATCGTGGCGCTCATCGCGTACACCTTCGACCAGAACAGGGGCCTCGTCAGCCCCGGTGGCGTTGATTACGGTGAACGCGCCGACTTCTGGAAGAACTACCTCCTCACGCAGTTCATCCCCAAGTGGACGACCATCAACGGCCCCGGCACCGCTCCCAAGACGAGCTTCATCAACTTCTGGCTCACCCACCCGTGGAACCGCAACGCCCTCATGCACCATTACCTGTGGCGCCTGACCGGCAACGCGACCTACAAGGCCGTGGCGGATGATCACCTGGCGGCCAACTTCCGCACCGGCTCGGGCGTGAACCTCGTCGAGGTGTCGGTGAACGGCGGCAGCGCCTACGTCTGGCGCATGGGCGTCTTGTACAACGCCGACGGCAGCGCCACCGGCAACGCCGAGAACTACCTGCACGAGTCCTACTACGCCACTTACTTCGCGCAGGATCTCGTTGACTTCTACATGAGCAACCACGCCGAAGTCACGTCCGGTCGCCTGACGGCGGTCGCGTCGGCCTTCCGTAACTTCGTGTTCGACAACGGCATCGTCGATATCGCCAGCACCATCGGCGGCGACGTGGCACGCGGCGGCATCCCCCAAGGCGGCGCTAGCCGCAAGTCGCAAGGCCAGTACGCCTACTTCCAGTTCCACACCCTCGCCCCGTGGGATCCGACCGGCCGCATCGCGACACAGGCGCTGGCGCTCCATAACGCCGTTCACCCCGATCCCGACGACGTTACTCAGCTGAACATGGCCTACGGCCTGTTGTGGCACTACCTGCTTGGCGGCTAGGCTGGGACTTTCTCGCACGCAGGTACTGAACGTTGCTAAAACCGACGCATGAGAACGAGGCGGTACGCTAACAACGAACGCATCCGCAGCAAGGAGCGCCGGCTGCTTGAGGTGTTGCGCCGCCTTGATAGCGCGACCCTCTGGGGCACCTTCCCCCCTGGGGTCATCGGAACGCTTCAGTACCTAGCGGCAACCTCAACGCACGTCGTCACGGTCTACGCGCCGCTGGCGGCGGTCGTGCCGACCAGCGCGGAGCAGTGGGTCGTCGATCAGGACCCGACCCCCAGCCCCACAGGGGGCTTCGCCGACGTGACTATCCCGGCCGCATGTCAGGTCGCGGATCTGTTGCAGACCACCAACGTGTCACTCACCGGCCAGCCCAGCGGCACTTACACGCTCTACGCGGCGCATCAGGCGGCAGACGAGAACCCGGAGACGCGCAACCCGCCCGGCAAGTACGCCAGCGGTGGTGGCGTCTTCACGGAGCACAGGGCGTTCTTCGGTTACGTGCGTAGCGACGGCGAACCCATCCCCCGCGAGGAGTACGACGCCAGCCTTGCGCCCATCACCGTGTCGGAGATGCGAGATCGCATCACCCTCGGCTTCGTGTCCGGCACCAGCTGGCCAGCTAACACCGCCCCCTTGCTGCGCGTCGCGTACTCGCAGGCGACCGGCATCCAGTCGGCTACCCCCATATATCGAACCATCAGCCTCAGCGCCATGTTCGATCACATCGGACGCGGCGGTGCCGGCGCCCACCCGAACGCGACGACCAGCGAATCCGGCTTCATGTCGGCGGCGGATAAGGTCACCCTACAGAGCCTCGGCACCACGGTCACTGGGCATAACCACGACGATCGCTACGTGCGGTATGACGTCGCGCAGCCGCTTTCAGCCCCACAGCAGGCTCAGGCACGCACCAACATCTCTGCCGCCCCGTCCAGCCACAATCACGACACCCTGTACTACACCAAGGGGCAGGCGGATACTCTGTTGAGTAACAAGTTGGGCGTCTCGGCCAAGGCGGCCGACTCCGACTTGCTCGATGGGCTGAACTCCACCGCGTTCTTGCGCAGCAACGCAAGTACGTCCTTCGCCTCTGGCACCCTGACGATGGCGGCGAACACGACGATGGACTTCAGCAACTCCGCGACCCTGAAGATCCCGGTCAAGTAATGTCGGTGGCGATCCACATTCGCGCCTCCGATGGGAGCCTCGTCGTCGGCTCTGGCATCGTGAGGGGGAAACTCATCGCCAGCGGTCACACCCCCAAGGAGCTCTACCTTCACGCCGCGACCAAGACGCTGCGCTGGGTGGACGCCAGCGGCAACTTGCGTGCAGCTGGCGGCATGGACGTACAGAGCAGCGCCCAGCCTAGCGGCGCGTTGTGGGCGACGGGCAGCAACCTCATGTTCACTTACGGCGGGCGGGGCCACCGCGTCAACGGCGTGACGGTGAAGAACAACGTGGCCGGCACGACCCTGAACCTGTACACGTCCTCGGCGCGCACGGTGGTGGCGCTCAGCATCCCAGCCGGTGGGCAGGGTTGGGTCAACCAGAACGCCGACACGGCCTACTTCCGCCTGATCGGGAGCGGCGGCGACATGTACGCCTTCGCCACCAGCGCCTTCAGCGGTTACCTCATCACGGTGAACGGCACCTACACCCCGTCGCAGTCGGCGCAGTATTCGTGCAACGAACAGATCCAGAAGATTTCTTACGGCAACAGTTGCTTCCCTTCGCCTTACGATTGCTTCACGCAACAGGGCAGCGACGGCGCTTGCGGGCAGAACTCGTACACGGTCTGCGATGGTGTGGACCCGCATGATTACGGCGGGTCGTACCGCATCACGACCTACAAGTGCAACAACCAAGTAGTAGGCGGCAGCTCCCCCGCCGCCTGGTCGATATCGCCGGTGGCCCCATGATAAACGTCGAGGTGGTGGACGGCGCCACGGGCCAGGAGCTAGCGCAGATGCAGTTCGAGTCTGCGCCTTTCACGGTCACGTTCCCTGGCTACATCGACCGGACGTACACCGCGATGCCGGAGAAGGCCTGCGCCCTGGTCCACCTTACCCCGATCACCTTGCCGGTGTTCAGCGCCGAGTGGGCGCTGCTAGAGATCGACACCTACCGCAGGCACGTGCTCAACCGCCTTTGCGCTGACGGGGGCAAGGAGGCCAAGACCGGCCTCTCTGTCATCAGTCGCATGGCGGAACAGTTCATCCAAGAGGTCATCGCCCTACGAGGCGAGAACCAGCGCCTGCGGGCGGAAGTAGAGGATCTGACGGCGGCAGGAGAACCGACCGTCGCGTTCCTCAGCGTAGAGGGAGATGGGGCATGATCCCGAGTATTCCAGAAGCGCCGTGGTGGGTCGTCGTCATCCTCGTGTTCGTCACCGGCTTCGCCACGCCGTGGTTCACCAACCGCTCGGCGCGGTTGAAGAGCGACCGCGACTGGGAGGGCCGCTTGCGTGACGACATGCGCAAGGAGGTGGAGGCGGCGCGCAACTACGTCACTCGCGTCGAAGCGCAGGTGGACGCGCTGAAGAACGAGAACAGTCGGTTGTTGACTGCGGTCACCAAGACCTCAAGCAGCTTCAACGAGTTCCGCATGATGATGCTGCGTGAGGCTATCGGCATCTCCATCGCGCTGGACTCGCAGGACGCCCTCGCCGCCGCCGCCAAGGTGGACGCCCTGATCGCCAACATCAAGCGCTTACGGGTGTTCGAGGACGACCCCCTAGAAGAGGCTTGAGTTTCCTGCACCGCACTAGTTGGCGCTGGAACACTGGCGTCATGGTCGGCTCGCAGATCCACGCCTACGGACTGTTCCCTGCCGTCGCAGTCAGGGTGAGACGCCTCGCTTTGGCGATGCGGCCGTTCACCTATGACGTGGTGCTCGGCATCCCTCGGGTGGTGCGCCTGATGGCTAGGGGCGTGCGGTGACACCGGATGTCGTGGTGATCGATCACCGCGAAGGTGAAGAGGTAATCTACCGCCTCAACTGGCTGCCGTGGCTCGGTAACCAGGACATTGCCTCGTCCAGCATCACCGACCTCAGCAACCCCGGTGGCGTGATAGTCAACGATGGCGCCGCCGCGAACACCGACACCGTGCAGGCGTTCTGGGTATCTGGCGGCGCGGCGGGCGACACTTACCGAGGGCTGGCTAGCATCGTCACTTCGGCGGGGGAGGCGAAGGTCGCGTCCATCGAGATCCGCGTTGGTTCGGCGGCTGGCAGCCCGATCGCCAGCCCCGGTGCCGTCAGCCACTGGTACCCGATGGGGCCGCCCGGCCCGAGCGTCTACGCCATGCAACTGCGCTTCCTTGGGACCGTGGTCGGTGGCGATAGCGATAAGGCGCTAGCAGCCTGGCCGTCCGTGATTCACGCGGCGGACCCCGGCGTGACGCATGTCGGCACCCCGCCAGCGTCGACTCCAACGGCGTTCGACTTGCGGTGTAACGGCGTCAGCGTCGGCGGGTTGTCCATCGCAACCGATGGCGCGGCGACGTGGGCGATACCTGATGACGTGCCGCTGTCGGCTGGCGACGTTCTCAGCCTGGTCTCGCCAACTAGCCCGGACGCGGCGCTCGCCGATGTCCTTGTAGCCCTGAAGGCGGTGGTGGTGTGACGGCCGTGAACGAACGCATCGTGAGGGCGCTGGTGGATGCCGCCAGCGGCCAGGCTTCAGTGCCGGCAGAGAGCGGTATGTGCCTTCAGTTCGTGCGCCTGGTCGTAGAACGCGCCCTGGGGTTGCCGAGCCACAGCATGTACGAGAAGTGGCTGGTGGCCGCCACCACGCGGCGCGGCCCCGACCCGGTTAGCAACCTGGCGCAGGCGAAGCTGGACCCGTGGGCCGCTGACTTCGAGGCCAGCGTCAAGAAGCTCGGTTGGGCCGTACCCAGTCTGCTACGTCAACCCGGCGACCTCGTGTTCAACCACAACGCCGCCAAGCCGGTCGGGCACGTCGGCATCCTCTGGACCCGCGACCTCGTGATCGAGAACATCCACGCCTCGTTCCGCCCGAACAGCGTCAGGGCGCGCGCGCCGCATATCAGCGTCACCCCTTACGCCAGCCACCCGTGGACGCTCGTGGCGCGGGTGCGGGGTTAGCGATGCCAGCTGACACCAAGAACATCAAGCGCGATCGCGGTGGTGCGCCCATCCCGCAGGTCTTCGATCCGGCCAAGGACGAGTACACGCCGGCCATCGGCACCGACGGTAGGCAGCACGCCATCTTGCACGACGAGGCCGGCGCTCCCATCGACCTCGCTGGCCTGCTCGGCGATGTCATCACCGCCGTCACCGGCACCGTCACCACGTCGAACTCCTACGAACTCCGCGGCCTGATAGGTACTAGGCCCGCCGCGAACAGTGTGGCGCCAGGCACGACCTTCTGGGCGGCCGACCGCATCGGCCAACTGGACGAGTTGACGATGAGTGACGGCGCTGGTTGGGTCAATGTCTGACGTAGGCACCGTACTAGCTAAGCGCGCGCTGCGCCAGATCCAGGAGCTTGGTGCTGGGAAAGTTGAGTTTCGCTCTACCAGCACGCATCTTCAGTGGCGCTGGGATGGCGAGCTCGTCTGGCATGACCTCATCGCGCTAGCCGACCTGACCGGCCCAACCGGATCGACGGGGCCGACTGGGGGGCAGGGACCTCAGGGCGCCCAGGGCGTGACCGGCCCCACTGGCCCGAAGGGCAATACGGGCAACACCGGCCCGACCGGGCCGCAGGGTGTCGGCGTGACCGGCCCCACGGGGCCGCAGGGCGCTCAGGGCGGCCCAGGATCGACGGGGCCGACCGGCCCGAAGGGAAACACCGGAGCGACCGGCGCACTCGGGCCAACCGGCCCACAGGGCGCTCAGGGCGGCGTCGGCCCCACCGGCGCGACTGGCGCCGCTGGCGCTACCGGCCCCACTGGCGCTCAGGGGCCGCAGGGCAACGTCGGCCCTACTGGTGCGACCGGCCCTGCTGGTGCCCAAGGCGTCCAGGGCGTCACCGGCCCCACCGGCGCGACGGGGCCGCAAGGCGCTCAGGGCAACGCCGGCCCCACTGGCGCTACCGGCCCAGCTGGTGCGACGGGCGCTACGGGAGCGCAAGGCCAAGTCGGCGGTACGGGACCGACAGGCGCACGCGGCGACCAGGGACCCATCGGCCCCGTTGGCCCCACCGGCCCGGTCGGCGGGGTTGGCGCGACTGGCGCGACGGGGCCGCAAGGCACGCCAGGCCCAACTGGCGCGACGGGTGCCACCGGGCCGCTCGGTAACCAAGGCCCCACCGGCTCCACCGGACCTACCGGCCCCAAGGGCAATCAGGGTGTCACCGGCCCCACTGGCCCCACTGGCCCCACTGGCGCGACGGGCGCGGCCTCGACGGTTACTGGCCCCACGGGGCCACAGGGCGCCACTGGCCCCACCGGCCCCACTGGCGGCCCCACTGGGCCAACGGGTCCACAGGGCGACGCTGGCCCCACCGGCCCTAGCGGTGCGGCCTCTACGGTTACAGGCCCTACTGGGCCGCAAGGGGTGCCTGGCGCTACCGGCCCCACGGGGCCGAAGGGGGATGGCGGCACGCCAGGGGCGACTGGCGCTACTGGCCCCACCGGCCCCGCCTCAACCGTCCCAGGCCCGACTGGCCCTACCGGCCCCGCGTCTACGGTCACCGGCCCCACCGGCCCCACCGGAGCGGCGTCGA
>ERZ778018.388-NODE-388-length-70733-cov-10.504726_pt1 | contig 70733 bp, 63 predicted proteins | sample MGYA00375748_ERZ778018 | MGnify/ENA primary metagenome ERZ778018 (study PRJEB29350, sample SAMN05509839) | bioreactor metagenome | biome: bioreactor; material: wastewater | place: South Africa: University of Cape Town | collected 2014-04-22 ... | reverse complement strand
TTCTACGAACTGTCTGATCCTGCTGGTGGCGGCGACCGCGACCGTGTTCTGGCTGACGCGCAGCCGCTTCGGCTTCGGCCTGATCGCGATCCGTGAGAACGAGGAGGGGGCGGCCGTCATGGGCGTCAACACCACGCTCTACAAGGTGCTGGCCTTCGCACTGTCGGGCGTGTTCTCGGCGCTCGCCGGCGGCATCCACGCCTACTGGATCACCTTCCTCGACCCCGCCAGCGCCTTCGACATCAGCCTGAACGTCAAGATGATCATCATGGCGGTGTTCGGCGGGCCGGGCACCGTGCTCGGGCCGGTGGTCGGCGCCTTCGCGCTCTCGGCCGTCTCGGAAGTGCTCTCGAGCGAGGTCACCAGCCTTGCCGGCCTGTTCTTCGGCCTCGTCGTGGTGGCAGCCGTCGTGCTGATGCCGCGCGGCCTCGCCGACCTGCTGCGCCGCTTCCGCACCTCGGGCTGGCGCTATTTCATCGAGAACATCAGGGCGCACCGGATATGAGCGCGATCCTTGCCATGCGCAACGTCACCCGGCGCTTCTCCGGGCTCGTCGCGGTCAACGATGTCAGCTTCGAGCTGAACGAGGGCGAGATCCTCGGCGTCATCGGCCCGAACGGCGCCGGCAAGACCACACTGGTCAGCCTGATCAGCGGCACGCTGGCGCCCAGCGCCGGCGACATCCTGTTCGAGAACCACCCGATCGTCTCCCTGCCCGCCTACCGCCGCGCCCGGCTCGGCATCGGCCGCACGTTCCAGATCATGCACCCGTTTCCCGGCCTGTCGGTGCTCGACAATGTCGCGGTCGGCGCGCTGTTCGGCCGCGCCGAAAGCGGCACCGGCCTGGCCGAGGCGCGCGAGCGGGCGCGCGAATACCTGGAATTCGTCGGCCTGGCCAAATTCGCCGACCAGCGCGCCGACGAGTTGGGCGGCCCCGGCCGCAAGCGGCTCGAACTCGCCAAGGCGCTCGCCATGCAGCCGAAGCTGCTATTGTGCGACGAGGTCATGGCCGGGCTCAACCATGTCGAGATCGACGAGGTCATCGGCGTCATCCGCCAGTTGCGCGATCGCGGCATCACCATCCTGGTCATCGAGCATGTCATCAAGGCGATCAAGAGCCTGTCGGACCGCCTGCTCGTGCTCCATCACGGCGAGAAGATCGCCGACGGCCCGCCCGATGCGGTGCTCGCCGACGATACCGTGATCGAGGCCTATCTCGGCAAGAGGCGGACATGAGGAGGCGCATATGAGCGCAGGCACCCAGGCCCCCTTGCTCCGCGTCGAGAACCTCGGCGCCGGCTATGGCGGCATGCCGGCTCTGCACGGCGTCTCGCTCGAGGTCCGGCCGGCGGAGATCGTGGCGCTGGTCGGCAGCAACGGCGCCGGCAAGACGACGCTGCTCAGGGCGCTGTCGCGCGTCATCGCCTGCGACGGCGCCATCAGCTTCGACGGTCACGATTTGCTGCCGTTGACGCCGGATCAGGTCTTCGCCGCCGGCCTCGTGCAGGTGCCGGAAGGCCGCCAGCTCTTCGACCGCATGAGCGTCGAGGACAACCTGCTGATGGGCGCGCATCTGCGCCGCGACCAGGCGGCGGTCACCCGCGACATCGCGCGCATGTATGCCATCTTCCCCCGGCTCGGCGAGCGCCGGCGCCAGCTCGCCAGCTCGATGTCGGGCGGCGAGCAGCAGATGTGCGCCATGGCGCGCGCCCTGATGGCGACGCCGAAACTGCTGATGGTCGACGAGATGAGCCTCGGCCTCGCCCCCGTCGTCGTCGAGCAGTTGATCGACGTGCTGGCGACGATCCGGGCCGAGGGCGTCACCATCCTGCTCGTCGAGCAGGATGTGCGCCTGGCGCTGACCGCCGCCGATCGCGGCTATGTCATGGAGACCGGCCGTATCGTGCATCAGGCGGCGGCCAGCACCCTGATCGACGATCCGGAAGTGCGCCGCGCCTATCTCGGGCTTTAGCAGCCCCGCCCCGCAAACTTGACCACCCCAACCGTGCTCGTTAGCCTGCCCGGCAATTCTTCTGAAAATACAAGGGGCGGGAAACGGGATGAAGACACTCACCACACTGGCCATGGCGCTTGGCGCCCTTGTGGCTCTTGCCAGCCCGGCGGCGGCCGAGTTCCCGGACCGGCCGATCACCATCATCGTGCCTTGGGCGGCGGGCGGCGGCACCGACGCGGTGGCGCGCATTTTCGGCGCGGGCTTCGAGCAGGAAATCGGCCAGCCGATCAACATCGTCAACCGCCCCGGCGGCAACGGCGTCGCTGGCCACGCGGCCATCACCAGCGCCAAGCCGGACGGCTATACGATCGGCATCGCCAGCCCGGAAATCGCTTATTACAAGACCCTCGGCACCGCCGACATCACGCCGGCGAGCTTCGACCTGTTCTCCCGCCTCGCCATTCTGCCGGCCGGCATCACCGTGGCCGCCGATTCGCCCTACAAGTCGCTCGACGACCTGCTTTCGGCCGTCAAGGAGAAACCGGCGGGCAGCCTCTCCGCCTCCGGCACCGGAACCGGCGGCTCGTGGCATGTGGCGATCGGTGGGTTGCTCAAGGCGGCCGGCATCACCCCGACGCTGGTGAAATGGGTGCCGAGCCAGGGCGGTGCCCCGGCCTTGCAGGATGTCGTGGCCGGCGGCGTCACCATGTTCAGCGGCTCGCCCGTCGAGGCCCAGGCGCTGCTCGAGGCCAAGAAGGTGCGCACGATCGTGATGATGACCGAAGATCGCGTTGCCTCCTTCCCGGACGTGCCGACCACCAAGGAAGCGAAAGTCGATTGGCAATATGCCAACTGGTTCGCCCTCGTCGGCCCCAAGGGTCTGCCCAAGGACATCCATGACAAGCTCTATGCCGCCGCCGAACGGGCACAGGCCCGGCCGGAGGTGCAGGAGATGATGAAGAAGCGCGGCATCACGCCGGTCTGGGATAAGCCGGGCGCCGCCGCGACCTATGTCGACGACTTCGCTCGCAAGGGCATCGCCGTGCTGAAGGATCTCGGCCTGGCGCGGGATTGAGCCTCTCCGCAATCCCGAACGATAGCGGAGTGGGCATGCCCGTGAACGCAGAACGGCTGGGCTTCGTCGGCATCGGCCTGATGGGCGAGGCGATGACGCGGCGCCTACTCGAGCGTGGCCATGCCGTCACGGTGTGGAACCTCGAACCGGAGCGGCTCGCGACCGTGGTGCCGTTCGGCGCCGTCGCGGCGGCCTCGCCTGCCGCCGTGGCCGAGGCGAGCGACATCGTGCTGCTATGCGTGCTGCATACGGCGGCGGTCGAGGCCTGCGTCTTCGGCCCCAACGGCATCGCGGCGGCGGCACGGCCCGACAAGCTCCTGATCGACCTGTCGACAGCCGATCCGAACGCCACCCGCGACATGGCGGCGAGGCTGCGGCGCGAGACCGGCATGGGCTGGGTCGACGCGCCGGTCTCCGGCGGCCCCGGCGGCGCGCGCGACGGCACCATGACGGTGATGGCCGGCGGCGCGGCGGGCGACATCGAGGCCATCCGCCCGCTGATGCGCGATATGGCCGGCAACTTCACGCATATGGGGCCGTCCGGCGCCGGCCAGACCACCAAGATGATCAATCAGGCCATCGTCGGCACCGGCTTCGTGCTGATGGCGGAAGCGCTGGCGCTGGCCGAGGCGGCCGGCATCGAGGCGGCGCAATTGCCGGCCTGCCTTGCCGGCGGTTTCGCCGACAGCAGCCTGTTGCGCAAACTCTATCCGCAGATGCTGGCGCGGGATTTCGACCCGCCGCGTGCCTATGCCCGCCAACTGCTCAAGGACATGAAGGCGGTGCATGGCTTCGCCGACGCGCTCGGCCTCTCCCTGCCGGTGGTCGAGGCGGCGGCCGAGCGCTACCGCGCCTTTGTCGAGCAGGGCAACGAGATGGCGGATTCGGCCGCCATCCTGCGGCTCTATGGCGGCGACCCCGCGCGTTAAGCGCCCCTTCCTGACGCTTCGACACGCAGCGAAGCATCACGGCCTCACGCTCCGATAGGTTCGGCCCTCACGCGAAGCGAGGCCCGAACGCCATGGATGACATGTCCCGATTGCGCATCGTCACGGCGCCCGCGCGCCGCTGGCTGACCCTGACCACGCTTTGCCTGGCGGTGCTCGTCGCCCAGATCGACACGGCGGTCGTCAACCTCGCCACCCGGCCGATCGGCGCGTATTTCTCGGCCAGCGTGACCGCGCTGCAATGGGTCATCGACAGCTACAATCTCGTCTACGCCGTGCTGCTGCTCACCGGCGGCCTGCTCGCCGATCTTTACGGCCGGCGGCGGATTTTCATGATCGGCGCGGCGATCTTCACGGCTGCATCGCTCCTGTGCGCGCTCGCATCCTCGGTTTCGATGCTGATCTGGGGCCGCGCCATCGCGGGCTTCGCGGCGGCGTTGCTTCTGCCCGCCTCTCTCGCGATCGTCCGCGTGGTCTGGCACGATGCCGCCGAACGCGGCCGCGCCCTGGGCATCTGGGCGGCGTGCAATGGCCTTGCCCTGGCGATCGGCCCGACATTGGGCGGCATCCTGATCGCTCAATCCGGCTGGCGCAGCATTTTCGTCGTCGTCATTCCGCTCAGCCTCGCGGCGCTCGTTCTCGCCATCCCCACGATTCCGGAATCGTCCGACCCAGAGGGGCGGCATTTCGACATGCCGGCGCAATTTTTCGGAGCCGTCGCGCTCGGAAGCCTCGCCTTCGCCGCCATTGAATCGCACGGATCGCCCGGCATCGCGGCGATGGCCTTGCTCGTCGCGATCGTCACCTTCGCCCTGTTCATCCGGGTCGAGGCCGGCAAGGGCGCGGTTGCGCTGGTTCCCCTGGATATCTTCCGGGTCCGGGAGTTCCGGGGCGCGGTCACCGCGACCGCCGGCATGACATTCGGCGTCTATGGCATGCTGTTCATGTTGCCGCTGACATGGCAAGGCACCGGCAGGCTCGATGCCGTCGGGGCTGGCCTGGCGCTGATGCCGATGGCGCTGGTCTTCCTCATCGTGTCGCCGTTCTCGGGCGCACTGGCTGAAAGGTTCGGCGCGCGTTTCGCCGCCGCCAGTGGCGTCGCCATCATCGGGGCGAGCCTGATGCTGGTCGGCCTCAGCGCCGATCAGGCCAGCATCGCGCCGGCCGAGATCGGCCTGGCTTTGGCGGGGCTTGGCCTGGGCTTCGCCACCGGCCCGCTCATGGGCGCGGCCGTCGGCGCCGTGTCCGCGGCGCGCTCGGGCACCGCCGGCGCCCTCATCAACGTCGCGCGCATGGCCGGCGCGACGATCGGCGTCGCCATTCTCGGAGCGGTATTCGCGATGATGCAAGGCGGGCCGGACGGCCTGCGCCTGGCCATGCTCGCCGGCGGTGCCGTCCAGATCGCCTGCGCGGCGGCCGCATGGCTGACGATGGGCGCGAAAACCGGCAACGCCTAAAGATAGGTCGCGGCCGCCTCCTTCTCGAACCGGCCCGGTGGTCCCTCCCAGGCGATGCGGGCATGGTCGAGCACATAGACGCGGTCGGCATGCGGCAACGCGAAAGTGACGTTCTGCTCGCCGAGCAGCACGGTGATCGACGTCGTCTGCCGCAGCCGGTCGAGCGCCTTCGACAGCGTCTCGAGGATCACCGGCGCCAGCCCGAGCGTCGGCTCGTCGAGAATGAGCAGCTTCGGCTTCATCATCAGCGCGCGGGCGATCGCCAGCATCTGCTGCTCGCCGCCGCTCAGCGTGCGCGCCATCTGGCCGCGCCGGTCCTTGAGGATCGGAAACAGGTCGAACAGCCATTCCAGCCGCTCGGCGCGTTCGGCGCGCGCCAGGTGCTGGCCGCCGAGATCGAGATTCTCGAGCACGCTCATCTCGCCGAACAACTCGCGCGTTTCCGGGCATTGCACGAGCCCGTCGCGCGCGATCGCCGCCGCGCTCTTGCCGCGCAACGGCGCGCCGGACCAGCGGATCTCGCCCGAATGCGGCACCAGCCCGGAGATCGCGTTGAACAGCGTCGTCTTGCCGGCGCCGTTCAGCCCGACCAGCGAGACGAATTCGCCCTCGTGAATATGCAGCGAGACGCCTTGCAGCGCCTGCGCCTTGCCATAGAGCACGCTGACATTCTCGACCTGCAACGCCGGCGTGGCATCGCCGAAACTGGTCTCGGGCCGGGCGCTGCTCTTCAGCGCGCCGCCGAGATAGACGCGGCGCACCGTCTCGTTCTGCATCACCTCGGCGGCCGAGCCCTCGGCGATATATTCGCCGAGATACATGGCGAGCACGCGGTCGACCAGCGCCGACACGCTCTTGACGTTATGGTCGACGAGTAGCACCGCCCTGCCCTCATTGCGGAAAGCCGTGATCAGGCTGGAGAATTCCTTGACCTCCGAGGCGGTCAGGCCGGCGAAAGGCTCGTCGACCAGCACCAGCTTCGGGTCGCGGGCAATCGCCTTGGCAAGCTCGAGCCGGCGCAGGTCGGCGAAGGCGAGCGTCGGCGGCTTGCGCTCGATCACGCTGCCTAGACCAACGCGCTCGGCGATTTCGCGTGCCTTGGCGTCGATTTCGGGGCCTGAGAACAGCTGGAGCAGGCTGTCGGGCAGCAGCGCCACCTTGATGTTCTCCAGCACCGTCTGGCGCGGCAGCGGCCGCGAATGCTGGAACACCAGCCCGACGCCGTGCCGGGCGATGCGGTGCGCCGGCAGGCCGGCCAGTTCCTGGCCTTCGAGCTTGACCGAGCCGGCGCTCGGCCGCTCGACGCCGATGATGCATTTCATCGCCGTCGACTTGCCGGAGCCGTTCGGGCCGATCAGGCCGAGGATTTCGCCCGGCGCGATGGAAAAGCTCAGGTCCTTGACGGCGACGAGACCGCCGAAGCGTTTGGTGAGGCCGCGAACCTCCAGCACGGGGGCGTTCATGCGCGCGCTCCGCCGCGCAGCATGCCGAGGAACCCGTCCGGGAAGAACAGGATCACGAACAGCGCCATCACCGAGACGATCAGCGTCGCGAGTTCGCCGAGCGGGCGCAGGAACTCGCCCATGCCGATCAGGAACACCGCGCCGATGGCGGCGCCGATCACCGTGCGGCGCCCGCCGAGCACCGCCGCGATGATGATCTGCACGCCGACCGAGATATCGACGAAAGTGCCGACCGAGGCCGTGCCCATGTAGAACACCATCAGCGCACCGGCGAGACCGGAGAAGAAGGCGCTGACGATGAAGGCGGCGAGCTTGTGCTTGGCGACGTTGAAGCCGAGCGCGCCCGCCTGCACCGCATCCTGCCCGCTCGCCTGCAGGATCAGGCCGATCGAGGAGCGCGACAGCCCGTAGAGGATGGCGCCGCTGACCATCATGAAGCCGAAGGCGAGATAATAATTGACGCCGGCATCGATCGAGATCACGTCCGGCACCGACAGGCCGATCTCGCCGCCGGTCAGGCTGGCGAACACCACCACGAAGCTTTGCAGGAGCTGCACCGCCACCAGCGTGATCAGGCCGAAATACGGCCCCGTGACCCTGAGCGCCGGCAGGGCGAGCAGCACGCCGCCGATCACCGCCGCGAGAGCGCCGGCCAGCACGCAGATCCATAGCGACAGGCCGGGCGAGAACCGGGCATCGAGAATGCCGGCGGTATAGGCGCCGAGGCCGATCAGGAAGGTCGGCCCGAAATTGACCTCGCCGGCGAAGCCGAACAGCAGGTCCCACGACATCGCGAACACCGCCGTGTAATAGGCGATGGTCAGCAGCCCGAGAATGTAGCCGGAAACGCCAAGCGGCAGCACGGTCGCCAGCGCCACGAAGATCAGCCCGAACCAGAACGGGCGGGAGGCAAAGGTCTCGCGCATCATGGCTTTACCTCCTTCCAAACAGCCCTTGCGGGCGCAGATACATCACCAGCACCAGCAGGAGCAGCGCGGGGATGGAGCGATAGGCCGGCGACACCAGATAGGCGGTCAGGGTCTCGAGATAGCCCACGACATAAGCCGCGATCAGCGAGCCCGAGACGCTGCCGAGCCCGCCGAGCACGACGATCGAGAAGGCGCTCGCGGTCAGCGGTCCGACGCTGTACGAGCTGACGCCGAGGAACATGCCGAGCAGCACGCCGGCAATACCGGCCAGGATGCCGTAAACGCCCCAGACGGCGAGATAGATATGCGACAGTTCGAAGCCGAGCAGCGTGACGCCGCGCGGGTTCATTGAGGCGGCGAGCACCGCCTTGCCGGCCTTGGTGCGGTTGACGAGCAGCCACAGCACGGCGATGACCAGCCAGCACACGATGGCCGTGAAGAACTCGTTCGACGGCGTGCGCACGCCGAGAAACACCACCACGCCCTCGATGATCGGCAGCACCGTCTTGGCGTTGTTGGTGAACAGATAGGCGACCACCTCCTGGATGATGATGCCCCAGAGCAGCGTCGAGGTCAGGATGAAGATTTCCTTCTCGCGCTCGGCGATGCGCTTCGAGTTCTGGATCGGCCGCACCGCGATGAAATAGGTCGCGAAGGCCAGCACCAGGCTGGTGAGCACGCCGATCAGCGCGCCGAGATAGCTGCCGGTGCCGAATTCGCTGGCCGCCGCCCAGGCAGCGACCGCCGCCGCGACCATCAAGGCGCCATGCGACAGGTTGAGCACGCCGGAAACGCCGAAGATCAGCGTGAAGCCGGTAGCGCCGAGCGCGTAGAGCGCGCTGATGGCGAAACCGTCGATCAGGATTTGCCAGAATTGCATGTGGAGATCGGTCCCGCGGGCTGTAGCACCTGAAACGGCTCGCAAACCCGGCCCCGGCGGGCCACGCGAGCGGCGTCTCGACCGCTATGTCAGGAGGTCCCGAAGCAGCTTCAGCGACGCGCCCCTGCCGGAGCGCTGGTCAAGAAGCCGTCCGAGGCGTTGCAGGCAGGCTCCCGGCAGGGCGGCCGACGCAAGCGGCGGCGGCCAGGTCCGGGAGCCCGTCTCGGCGACACGCGGGGCCTGCCTCATGGCAACCCCGCGCGCCTCCTCAGTGGGACGCCGTCTTGACGAAGGACGGGAACTTCAGCTTGCCGTTGGCGACGTTGGCCGGCCAGAGATTGACCTGCTTGCCATCCTGCCATTGCAGCATCAGCCCGGTGATGGTGCCCTTGCCGGTCCTGAGGCCATGCACATGGGGATCGCCCTTGGGCAGGAACTCCACACGGCCGATGGTGCCGACATAGTCGGTCTTCTCGAGCGCGGCGACCAGCTTGTCGCTGTTGAGCGAGCCGGCGCGATGCACGGCCTCGGCGATGTAATAAACCTCGTCATAGCTCGTGTAGCCGGCATAGGACGGCAGGTTGCCGAACTTCTTCTGGAACGCGTCCACGAAGGGCAGCGTCTTCGGCGTCACCGCGACGCCCGGCCCGGAAACGGCATTGAACAGCACGCCGTCGGCCGCGCCGTTGGTATCCTTCCAGAAGGTCGAGTTGGTCGCCTGCGAGGAAATGCCCAGCATCGGGATCGGCACCTGCTGGCTCTTCCACTGCACGGTCGGCTGCGTGCCGACATGCGAGATGCCGGTGATGATCACGTCCGGTTTCTGCCCTTCGATCTTGTTGAAGATCGGCGTGAAATCGGTGGTGTCCGGCGAGAAGCGGATATGATCGAGCACCTTCAGCCCGATCTTGGGCAGGCATTTCTCATAAGCCGCGTCGAGTGGCGTCGTCCAGGCGGCATCCTCGCTCATGATGACGGCCGATTTCATCTTGAGGCCGTCGACGAGCAGATCCTTGGCGGCGTCGCAAACCAGCCCGGCGAGCGCGCTCGAGGTCAGGTAGCCGTGGAACGTGTATTTGTTGTGATCATAATCCTTGGCGATGTTCTGCGTGATGACATCGGAGGCGGCGCCCGGCGTGATCAGCACGGTCTTCAGGCGCGAAGCCCATGGTTCGAGCGCCAGCACAACCTCACTGATATAGCTCGAAATCACCGCGTTGACCTTGTCCTCGTTGACGGCGCGCTGGAAGGCACGCACCGAATCGGCGGAGGAGGAGTGGTTGTCGTAGGTGATGATCTCCACCTTGCGACCGTCGACGCCTCCCTTGGCGTTGATCTCCTCGGCGGCGAGCTGTGCCGCCTGCGGAATGGACGAGCCGGCGACGGATTGCGCCTCGGCGATGACGCCAATGCGGATCGGGTCGGCGGCCTGTGCGGGTACCGGAAGCAGCATGGCGCTGCCCAGTGCCACGGCGACCGCGCCGGCAAGGATTCCGAATGGCTGTTGGCTGATTGTCATGTTGCCTCCCTGGGTGTCGCTTGTAGATCGCGCATTGGGGCCGACATTGTGCGGACAGGAAAATCGCTCTGGCAATTCGACGGATGGCGTAACAAAACCGAAAACAGACCTTTTTCATTTCGGCAAGAACGCGACGCAACCCGATGGCGGCCTGTCCGAAAACGCCCCTTCTCCAGCGCGGCGCCCGCGCCCATTGACGCATCCGTCCCGTCCCGCTACCGGCTGGGCGCATGGCCGTCGCGGGGGAGGGCGTGATGATCGACGCCGACGGTGAACGGCTCCGGCTTTCAGGGCAAAAGCCTTTCGGGACGATGCTGACGACGCAACGGCCCTTCGTGCTGCTGGAGGACCGGCTTGCCGGATCGGCGCCGGCGCAGCTCTATAGCGATCCGGTCGAACTCGTGCGCTGCGATGATGGCGCGCACATCCCGGCCGCGCTTGCCAGGATCGAGGCCGGTCTGGCGCGCGGCCTGCATGCGGCCGGCTTCCTGAGCTACGAGTTGGGCTATGCGTTCGAGCCCCGCCTCGCCGCGGCGATGCCGCCGAAGCGGGCGCTGCCGCTGTTGTGGTTCGGGCTGTTTCGGGAGCCGCAAGCGATCGCGGCAGCGCAGCTCGACCGGCATTTCGCGGGCCTGACACCACCACCGCTCACGCTGGTCCCGGCACCCGGCCAAGCCGCGACACACGCGGCCCGCGTCGGGCGGATACTGGATTATCTCCATGCCGGCGATGCCTACCAGATCAACCTGACCTTCCCGGTCGATTTCCGCTATGACGGCGCGCCGCTGGCGCTCTATGCCGCGCTGCGCGCCAGCCAGCCGGTGGCGCATGGCGGCGTCGTCGCCTGCGAGGATGCGAGCATCCTGTCGGTGTCGCCGGAACTGTTTCTGGAGGTGGCGGACGGCCGGGCGACGACGCGGCCGATGAAGGGCACCGTGGCGCGCGGCGCCGGCCCGGAGGCCGACCGCGCCGCCATGCGCGCGTTGCAGGCCGACCCCAAGCAGCGCGCCGAGAACCTGATGATCGTCGATCTGCTGCGCAACGATCTCGGCCGGATCAGCACGCTCGGCTCGGTCGCCGTGCCGAGCCTGTTCACGGTCGAGACCTATCCGACGCTGCACACGCTGACCTCGACCGTGACTGCGGAGCTCAAACCCGGCCTGTCGCTCGAGGACCTCATGCGCGCCATGTTCCCGTGCGGCTCGATCACCGGCGCGCCGAAACTCAGGGCGATGCAGATCATCCGCGAGATCGAGGAGCGGCCGCGCGGCGTCTATACCGGCGCCATCGGCGCCATCGCCCCGAACGGCGCCCTGCGCTTCAACGTCGCCATCCGCACCGCGACGCTGTTTCGCGACGGCTCCGGTTGCTATGGCTGCGGCGGCGGCATCGTCGTGGATTCGGATGCGCCGAGCGAATATGCCGAGAGCCTGCTGAAGGCGCGCGTGCTGAGCGATCTCACCGGGGATTACGGCCTGATCGAAACGCTGCGCTGGTCGGCGGCGGCCGGCTTCGTGCGGCTGCCATTGCATCTCGCCCGTCTCGCGCGCTCGGCTGCGGCGCTCGGCTTCCGCTTCGACCGCCAGGACATCGAGGCGAGGCTGGCAGCGCTTGCCGCGAGCTTCACCGCGCCGGGCGAGCGCCGCATCCGCCTGGAGCTCGGCCGTGACGGCACGCTCGACCTCGCCGCGCCATTGCTCGCGGCCGAGCCGGACCGGCCGCTCGCGGTCGCGATCGCGACCGAGCGCACCGATGCCGGCGACCCTTTCCTGCGCCACAAGACGACGCGGCGCCGGCTCCACGAAGCAGCCTTCACGGCTGCGGCGGCGCAAGGCGCCGACGAGGCGATCTTCCTGAACCGGGCCGGTTGCGTCACGGAAGCGACGCGCAACACGGTGTTCGTGGCGCGTGGCGGCATCCTGCTGACGCCGCCATGCGATGACGGCGTGCTGCCCGGCGTGCTGCGCCAAAGCCTGCTCGACAGCGGCGAGGCCGTCGAACGATCATTGCGCATCGAGGACCTCGCGCAGGCTGAAAACTGGTTTCTCGGCAACAGCTTGCGTGGCCTGCGGCCGGCGCGCCTTGCGCCCTGAGGCGGGCATTCGGCCCGCCCGGCCTTGAAGCGCGCCACGCTTCGGCACATGTTGCTGGGGCGCGGAGGTGTCGGGCCATGAAGATCAGGCCATGAAGAAGCGCATGGTGATCATGCTGATCGTGCTTGGCGCGATCCTGGGCGGGCTGTTCGGATTCCAGGCCTTCAAGAACCGCGCCATCACCGCCTATCTCGCCAAGCTGAAAGCGCCGCCGCAAACCGTTTCGACGATCGATGCCGCCATGAGCCCGTGGCAGAGCGTGCTGCACGCCGTCGGCAGCTTCAACGCCGTCCAGGGCACCAACCTGTCGGCGCAGGTGCCCGGCATCGTGCAGAAGATCGCATTCGAGGACGGGCAGGACGTGAAGAAGGGCGCGCTCATCGTCCAGCTCGTGGCCGATCAGCAGATCGCCACCTTGCAGCAGTACCAGGCGGCCGCGACCAATGCGCAACTCACCTATGACCGCGATTCCTCGCTGATCAGGACGCGCTCCATCGCGCAATCCGTGGTCGATAGCGACCAGGCCAACCTGAAGGCGGCGCAGGCGCAGGTCCTGGCGCAACAGGCCTTGATTGAACAATATTCGATCAGGGCACCGTTCGACGGCCGGCTCGGCATCAGGCTGGTGACGCTCGGCCAGTATCTGGCGAGCGGCACGAGCGTGGTCACGCTGCAATCGCTCGATCCGATCCAGTTCGATTTCACCATGCCGCAACAGGCCCTGTCGCAGTTGAAGGTCGGGCAGGCGGTCACCGCCACGGTCGATACCTACGGCAGCCAGGGTTTCGCGGGAAAGATCACCGCGATCAGCCCGCTCGTCGACAGCCAGAGCCGCAGCCTGACCATCCGGGCGAGCTTCCCGAACCCCGGCGACAAGCTGCTGCCCGGCATGTTCGGCAGCATCACGGTCGCGGTCGGGGAACCGCACGACTACATCACCCTGCCGCAGACGGCGGTGACCATCAACCCTTACGGCAATGTCGCCTTCGTCGTCACCGACAAGGGCAGCGGCCCCGACGGCAAGCCGCAACTCGTCGCCAACCAGACCTTCGTCACCACGGGCCAGACGCGCGGCGACCAGATCGCCGTGGTGAAGGGATTGAGCGAAGGCCAGACCGTCGTCACCTCCGGCCAGTTGAAACTCAGTAACGGCACGCCGGTCATCATCAACAACGCGGTGCAGCCGTCGAATGATGCGGATGCCGCGCCGGCAAATCCGAACTGAGGCGCAGCCATGAACGTCACGGATATCTTTATCCGCCGGCCCGTTCTTGCCCTCGTGGTCAGCGCCTTGATCGTGGTGATCGGCTACCAGTCGTTCCGCTCGCTCACGGTGCGGCAATATCCGCAGACCCAGAACGCCGTCGTCACCGTCACCACGATCTATGCCGGCGCTGCGCCCGATGTCATCGCCGGCTTCATCACGACGCCGCTCGAGAATGCCATCGCCCAGGCCAACGGCATCGACTACATGACCTCGTCGAGCACCAGCGGCCTGTCGACGATCACGGTCAATCTTCGTCTCAACTACAGCGCCGACGCCGCCATGACCGAGATCAGCGCCAAGATCTCCTCGGTGCTCAATCAACTGCCCTCGGGCACGCAGCAGCCGAGCATGGCGGTCTCGGTCGGCCAGACCACCGACGCGATGTATATGGGCTTTCGCAGCGGCGTGCTCGCGGCGAACCAGATCACCGATTATGTGACGCGGGTGGTCGTGCCCAGGCTGCAGGCGGTCAACGGCGTGCAGACGGCGGAAGTCCTGGGCGGCAAGACCTTCTCGCTGCGGGTCTGGCTGAAACCGGACAGGCTCGCCGCCTATGGCTTGACGGCAGGCGATGTCCGCACGGCGCTTGCCAGCAACAACGTCATCTCGGGCATCGGCACGACCAGGGGCCAGATGACGCAGACGGTTCTGACCGCGCAGACCGACCTGCATTCCGTGGCGCAGTTCAACCAGTTGGTGGTCAAGCACATTAACGGCGCCATCGTCCGGCTCAAGGATGTCGCCGCCGTCGCGCTCGGCTCGCAAAACCCCGATACCCAGGTCGCATTCGACGGCCAGACCGGCGTCTTCGTCGGCATCCAGATCGCGCCGACCGCCAATCTGCTCGACGTGATCTCCGGCGTCAGGGCGGTGTTTCCCGACATTCAGGCGCAACTGCCGCACGGGCTCGAAGGCTATATCGTCTACGACACCTCGATTTTCGTGACCCAGTCGATCGAGGAGGTGGTGAAAAGCCTGCTCGAGGCGCTCGTCATCGTGATTTTCGTGGTGTTCGCGTTTCTGGGCTCGCCGCGCTCCGTCGCCATTCCCATTGTCGCCATTCCGCTTTCGCTGGTCGGCACCTTCGCGATGATGCTGGCCTTCGGCTTTTCCATCAACCTGCTCACCTTGCTGGCGCTCGTGCTGTCCATCGGCCTCGTCGTCGATGACGCGATCATCGTGGTGGAGAACGTCAACCGCCATATCGAGGACGGCGCGCCGCCGATGCAGGCGGCCCTTGCCGCCGCGCACGAACTGGTCTCGCCGATCCTGGCGATGACCGTCGTGCTGATCGCGGTCTATGTGCCGATCGGCTTCCAGGGCGGCCTGACCGGCTCGCTGTTCAGCGAATTCGCCTTCACGCTGGTCGGCGCCGTCACCGTGTCGATGATCATCGCGCTGACGCTGACGCCGATGATGAGTTCGCGCATCCTCAAGCCGCATCTCGCCGACCGTTCGGGCTGGGAGGAGCGCATCTCCGATTTCATCGACCGCCGCTTTTCCCAGATCCACCGCCCCTACAAGGCCATGCTTCACGGCAGCCTCAACACCCTGCCCGTCACCTTGGTCTTCGCGGCCATCGTGCTCGGCAGCATCTATTTCCTGTATACCAGCGCCAAGAGCGAACTCGCGCCCAACGAGGATCAGGGCGCCATCCCCGCGCAGGTGACGAACGCGCCCAACGCCACCTTGCAGCAGAAGCTGCTCAACTCGGATCAGGTCGCCAAGATATTCCGCAGCTTCCCGGAGACCGACAAGGCGTTGCAGATCGAGGCGCCCGGCATCTCGTTCGACATCATGGTGCTGAAACCCTGGGCTGACCGAACCCGCACCGCCAACGTCCTGCAACCGCTGGTCCAGACCGCGCTCAACACCATTGCCGGCGGCCAGACGGTCGCCTTCCAGTTCCCCTCGCTTCCCGGTGCGAGCGGCCTGCCGGTCCAGTTCGTCATCGGCACCACGGGCGGCTTCAACCAGTTGAACGACGTCTCGAGCGCCTTCATGCAGGAGGCGCAGAAGTCGGGGCTGTTCATCTTCCTGACCAAGGACCTCTATCTCGACAACCCGCAATTCTCGATCAGCATCGATCGCGACAAGGCATCGGCGCTCGGCCTGTCGATGAGCAATGTCGGCGCATCGCTGGCCGCGATGCTGGGCGGCGGCTACGTCAACTATTTCAGCATCGACAACCGCTCCTATCAGGTCATCCCGCAGGTCGAGCAGCGCTCGCGCCAGAATATCGACCAGATCATGAACTATCCGATCGCCACCGTGAACGGCGCCCAGATCCCGCTCTCGGCGATCGCGACCGCGAGCCTCGCGGCGACTCCGCGCTCGGTCGCGCATTTCCAGCAGCTCAACTCGGCCACGATTGCCGGCGTGCCGGCGCCGGGCGTTGTGGTGGGCGACGCGCTGAACGAGCTGAAGGCGATCGCGGCGCGCACCCTGCCCCAGGGTTTTTCGGTCGATTACGGCGGCCAGTCGCGGCAGTTCGTGCAGGAATCGAGCGGCATGGCCGCCACTTTCGCGCTCGCTTTGATCATCGTCTTCCTGGCATTGTCCGCCCAGTTCAACAGCTTCCGCGATCCGCTGATCATCCTGGTTTCGGTGCCGATGTCGATTGCCGGCGCGCTCGCCTTCATCAGCCTGGGCATCGGCGGCGCGACCATGAACATCTACACCCAGGTCGGGCTGGTGACGCTGATGGGCCTGATCAGCAAACATGGCATCCTCATCGTCGAGGTCGCCAACACATTGCAGGCCGCCGGCCAGTCGAAGCGCGAGGCGATCGAGAATGCGTGCGGCATCCGGCTGCGCCCGATCCTGATGACCACCGGCGCGATGGTGCTCGGCGTCGTGCCGCTGATCCTGGCGACGGGCGCGGGCGCGGCCTCGCGCTACAATATGGGGCTGGTGATCGCGACCGGCATGGCCATCGGCACCTTGTTCACGCTGTTCGTCGTGCCGGCGGTCTACATGGTGCTGGCCGCCGACCACCGCAAAGAGAATGCAGGCGCCTCGGAGCCGATAGCAGCGCATTAGCGCCAAACCGGATCACGTCGCGTGAGCACGCGCGCTATCCCGCGCGCCTGGAACCCGCCCGGCATCGACGGCGTTCAAAAGGCCGAGGATGCGGCTGGCGGATGCCCCTTCGGCAAGGCCAGCGACAATGATGCGCGAAGCGGCATCCTGGAAATCCATATAGCCATCGTGGCGGGGCCGCACCATGGCGCCTTGCAGCGTCGCCCGCGTGGCGCTGTAGAAGCCGCCGGCTGCCGTATCGACCACCGGATCGAGCCAGGCGGCGCCATGGCCGGGTTGCCCGCCCGACGCGGCATAGAGGCCGCGCTGGATCTCGGCCGAGGTGATCCAGTACGCGAAATCGACCGCGACCTCGCGATGGCGCGACCTGGCGGAAATGGCGAGCCCGGTTCCTCCCAGCACCGAACCGAGCGGCCCGCTGCGGCCGAGGGTGGGAATATCGGCAAAAGCCAGCCGGCGCGGGCGAAAGCCGGCTTGCGCATAGTTGACATAGCCATAGACGAACGGACAGCAGCTGAAGGCGTCATCCCTGCTCATCAGGTCGAGCGCCCCGATCGGATCGAGGGTGAAGCATCGCCTGTCGAGATGGCTCGCCAGCTCCACCAGCCGCTCAAGCACCTCCAGCCCGATGTCGGATGGCAAGAATGGGCCGCCGGCCGAACCGGGCAGCCAGCCGAGATTGGCCGCCAGCGTCATGACGCACATCAGGCCATGCGGCGCGCGCAGCGGCAGCACCACCTTGCCGACTTGTGCGAGCGCCGCGATCTCATCCCAATGCTCGGGCGCATGCGCGAGAAGGTCGGGGCGCCAGGCCTGAACCTGGGTGGCGGCGTCGAGCGGCAGCGCCCATAGGCGACCTCCGAACAGATAGCTCTGATAGGACAGCCCGACCGAGCCCGCGAGCATCGAGCGCCTGTGCGCCTCGAAGCCCGGCTGATCGAGCGGATGCAGGCACCCCTCGCGCACGACCTGGCCGGCATGGGGATGATCGATGACGATCAGGTCATAGGAGGCGGCGAGTTCCTCGACGGGGAACGACTCGAAATCCTGCAGCGAGCGCTTGTCCCAGACGATTTCTACGCCGTTGCTTTCCCTATAGAGTGCAGAACAGGCGACAAGAGGATCGTAACCGCGAGGATGATCCCATGTCATCCCGCGCAAGCGAAGGCCGGTCATGATCGCGCAATTCTCCTGATCAGGCGGCTTTCAGCGCCGCGCCATAGGCATGGTTGAGCCAGGAGACGAGGTCCCCGGCGCTGCCATTGCCCTTGAGGAACGCGTTCGTCCGGATGCCGCTCTCCTCGAAGAACGGCACATATCCGGCAAAACGCGGCCTGAGATAGGCCGAGGACAGCGTACGCAGCGTGCCCGTGAAGAAGCCGCCTGTGGCGCTGTCACAGGCCGGATCGTTCCATGCCTGCAGCATGCCGGGCTGGCCGCCATCCTCGAGATAATGCGTGCGCTGATAGTCAGGCCGGCATAGCCACAGGCCGTAGTGGGCCGCTTCCGCGACGTTGCGGCAGCGGCCGGTCACACCGAACCCGGCCCCGCCGAGCAGCGCGCCGCTGCAGCCGAGCGCGCCGGCCGCGACGATATCGGTGAAGCGCAGCGGCTTGCCGGCGACCTGGCGGGAATAGTTGGTGTAGCCGAACGTGTAGGGGATATAGGCGATCTCGTCGCCGCACGTCGCCTGGTCGAGCATCTGGATCGGGTTCATCTCGACCGAGCTCGGATGACACAGCGAGACGAGTTGCTTCAGCCGTTCGAGCAGCGCGGCGCCGAATTGCGGCTCGATGAAGCGCGCCCCGTCACCCGCCGGCTGGCCGAGATTGGCCGCCAGCGTCAGTACCATGCAGAACGCATCGATCGGACAGGCCGGCACGCCGACCCACAGGCCATGCTCGCGCAGGTCGCGCGCCAAAGCGAGCAGTTGATCGAAACTCGCCGGCGGGAAGCGCCTTGCCTGCTCCAGAAGGTCGGGCCGGTAGGCCGCGACATGGGCTGCGGCATCGACCGGCAGGCCATAGATGCCGCCTTGCCAATGGTAGGAGCGCCAGGACGGGCCGACTGCGCCGGCATCGAGCCAGCCGCGCGCCGCGCCGTCGATATGCGGCGACAGATCGGCGAGCAACCCGCGCTTCGCCGCCTGGCCGATGAACGGATGATCGAAGATGATCAGGTCGAACCGTTCGGCCAGCGCCTCGAGCGGTAACTCGCCGAAATCCTTCAGGCTGCGCGCCGTCCAGTTGATCGCGACATCGGGCCGCTCCGCGCGATAACGCGCGATGCTTGCCTCGAGCGGCGTTCGTCCGCGCGGGTGGTCCCAGGTAATGCCTTCAAGCGTAATCGTCACGGCTTCGCTGTCCTGTGGTTTTTCTGGTTCGATCGCGCGACGAAATCGCGGATGCGCTGCATGCCGTCTCCCGTCAGGAATAGCGCGCACACCGCATCGCGCTCGGCATCGAGGCCTGCGGCCAGGCCACTCTGCCAGGCCGCCAGGTTCAAGCGCTTGAGGTCGGCAAGCGCGCCGGCGGGATAGCGCACGACCTGCCCGGCAAGTTGCAGGGCCTCGTCGAGCGTATCGGCCGCGATCCGGTTGACGATGCCCCAGCCCAGCATCTCCGGCGCGCTGGCGAAACGGCCAGTCATCAGCAATTCGGCGGCACGGTTGGGGCCGAGTTTGCGGGCGAGGCGCTGCGTACCGCCGCCGCCGGGCACGAGGCCGAGCTTGACCTCGGGCAGGCCAAGCCTGGCATCGGGATGCGCGACGATCATGTCGGCGGCAAGCGCGATCTCGAAACCGCCGCCGAGCGCATAGCCTTCCACCGCCGCGATCACCGGCTTGGAAAGCGCTTCCAGCGCGCGATAGATACGCCCCGCACTCTCCTGGAAATCCCGAAACGCTTCCGCCGACTGGTTGGCGTAAGCCTTGACGTCGGCGCCGGCCATGAAATTGCCGCCGGCGCCGCGCAGCACGAGCGCCCGCAACGTGGCGTCATCCTCGACCTCGGCAAGGCCGGCGATAATCTCCTCGACCATGGCGCCATTCATGGCGTTGAGCTGGTCCGGGCGCGAGAAGGTCAGCAGCGCGACATCGCCGCGCCGCTCCATGATGGCAAGTGTCCGGGTCATGCAGCGTTCGCTTCCGCCAGCGGGTGAAGCCATATCGCACCCGAGGCACGCAACGCCGCGATCCGCACCTCCTCGATGCCCAGTTCCTTCAGAAGCTCGACGGTATGCTCGCCGACCATCGGCGCGTGCCGCTCGACCTTGCCGGGGGTTTCCGAGAAGGTGACCGGCACGTTGACGGTCTTCACCTCGCCGATCACCGGATGCTGATACGAGGTGAAGGCATGCATGTGCCTGACCTGCGGGTCGTTCGGCACATCCTCCTGGCGTACGACCTCGCCGCACCAGAGATCGAACGACAGCAGGCGCTCCATCCACGCGGCCGTCGTGCGCGTCGCGGTGACGGCTTCGATCGCGGCATGGACCTCGTCGCGCTGGTCGAACAGCATCTCAGCATCGTCGAAACGCAGCAAGTCCGGGGCCTCCAGCGCCTCGACAAGCCTGGCGAACGGGTTCATGGCGATGTTGAGGAAACCGTCCGATGTCCGGTAAACGCCGAACGGCGCCGGCATGCCGGGATGGGCGATACCGGAATGCGGGCGTTTGAAGACCCGGCCCGTGTTCAGCGTGGTGACGAATTCCTGCGTCTGGTGCGCAATGAGCGCCCGGAACAGATCGACCTCGATCTTCTGCCCGTGCCCAGTCTTCTCGCGATAATAGAGCGCCGCCAGGATGCCATAGATCATATGGTATGAGCCAAGCTGATCGGCAATCGCGACGCCAAGCGGCGTCGGCGAGACATCGGCGCGGCCGGTCACGGACATGATGCCGGACAGCCCTTGCAGCAGCAGATCCTGCCCCGGCCGCTCCAGGTAAGGCCCGCTTTCGCCATAACCCGAGCCCGAGCAGTAGATCAGGCGTGGATTGATCCTGGACAGTTCCTCATAGCCGAAACCGAGCCGATCGAGCACGCCGGGCCGGAAATTCTGCACGAAGACATCGGCCGTCGCGACGATCTCGTGAAGCAGTTTCTTGCCCTCGGGGTTCTTGAGATCGACTGCGAGCGAGCGCTTGTTGCGATTCCAGGCGAGAAAGCTCGGATTCTCGAAATCGGCGATCTTGCGATTGAAGAATGGCGGCAGGTCGCGATAGAGATCGCCACTCACCGGGCGCTCGACCTTGATGACATCGGCGCCGAGATCGCCGAGCATCTGCGTTGCGAACGGCCCGAACAACAAGTGGCTGAAATCCAGGATGCGCAGTCCCGATAGGGCTCCGCTCATACGACCTCTCCTTCATGATCATAGGATTGCTGTGGATCGCGCCAGCCGAGCGCGACCGAGATGCTGGCTGCCGCCTTGATGACCGCCTGCTCCGCCTCGTCGACCGAGACCGCGAGGCCGGTCTGCGCCAGAAACGGAATTGTGAGGGCGGCGGCGATGATGCCGCGATGATCGAAAACCGGCTGGCTCAAATTCGTCACGCCCGAGACGACGAGGCTCGGCCGGCGCTCGCCGCCCTCAGCGAGAACTTTCGCGGCCCGTTCCGGCAGCGTTTCCGCCAGTTCCGGGAATGAGGCGATGCTCGCATCCAGCAGCGCGTTCTGGTGATGCTCCGGCTGATAGGCAAACAGCACCGCACCCGAACTGGTCTCGGCCAGCGGGAATTGCGTGCCGAGCCGGACGCAGTAATGCATTGCGCGCGGGGCATCGACCTGCGCGACGATCAGCACGCGCGCCCCGCTCAGGACGGCCAGATGGCACGATTGCTGCGAATCCGCCGCCAGTTTTTCCATCAGCGGCAGCGCGACCGACAACAGCCGGTTCGTCGGCGGGTTCTCATGGGACAGTTCGAACAGTTTCAGCGTCAGCGCGTAGTGATCGGAATTCTGGTCACGGCGGATATAGCCCCGCGCCTCGAGCGCGAGTGCGATGCGGTAGATCTCGCCCATCGAGCGGCCGAGCGTGCCGGCGATCGTCGTCAGCGACATGCCGCTCGCCGAACTGGCGAGCAGCTCGATGATGTCCAGCCCCTTCTCGAGGGCCGGGGCACGATATCGGCCGGAGGCACCGACATGTTCGTTCACCTGTTCAACTCCTCATCGACGGGGCCAGGCGCGATCATTTGGCGCCTGGCCCCGATGCGTCGGCCTTCAGCGGCCGAGTTGCTTGCGGATATCGGCAACCAGGTTGGGCGACCACTCGGGGAATTTCTTCTGGATCGACTCGGCGGCCTTTTCGAAGGCAGGCCGATCGACGTCGGAGATGATCGTCATGCCGTGCTTTTCCAGTTCCGCCACCGACTTGGCGTAGACCTTGCTCGACTCCTCCGTCATCCAGTCGCAGGCGGCATCGGATGCGGTCGCCATCGCCTTCTGCTGCTCGGGGTTGAGCGCCTTGAACGCCTTGAGGCTCATGACGAGCATCGCCGCATCGAGGATGTGATTGGTCTTCATGTAGAACTTCGCCACCTCGTAATGCTTCTGGTCGATGACCGCATTCGGGGGCGCCTCGGCCGCATCGATGACGCCCTGGGACAGCGCGCTATAGACTTCCGGCCACGGCATCGGCGTGGCCTGACCGCCCATCGACTTCACCAGCTCGGTATAGATCGCGACAGGCTGCACGCGGATCTTGAGGCCGGTTGTATCGGCCGACTCCCGCACCGCCTTGTTGCGGGTGTAAAGATCGCGCGTGCCGAAGTTGAAGAAGCACAACGGCTTGATGTTGTACTTGACCAGATCCTTCTCCCATCCCTTGACGAGAGGAGAGTTGGCGACCTTCTTGACCTCGCCCCAGTTCTTGAACAGGAACGGGTGCACCATCACCGAATAGTTCGGCACATATTGCGCGATCGTGCCGGGGCCGACCTGGGTGATGATGTTGGAGCCGAGCGTCAACTGCTCGAGCACGGCGGAGTTTTCCCCCAGCTGCGCGCTCGGGAACAGGTCGATCTGGACCGCCCCGCCGCTCGCCTTCGCCATGGCCTCCTTGAGGCGCTGGCCGCCGAGATTGACGATATGGGTCGGCGAATTCATATGGCCGAAGCGCAGAACGGGCGTTTTCTGCTGCGCCTGCGCGGCTGACGGCACGACCAGCGCGGAAAGCGCGAGACCGGCCGATACGGTCAGTATCTTCATTATCATGTTGGTCCTCCCAGTTATTGTATCGAAGTCACAGATAGCCGAGCCAGGTCGCTGTGCCCGGCACGGCGGCGATCAGGCCGGCGATCGCCAGCAACATCGCCAGCCAGGGCAATGATTCCTTGATGAAATCGTGAAGCGGCACGCGCGCGATGATGCAGGTGGTGAACATCACCGTGCCGACCGGCGGCGTGATGCCGCCGAGATGGATCATGTAGACGAAGAAGATGCCGAAATGGATCGGGTCCACGCCGAGCTTCGCCGCCGCCGGCGCGAACATCGGCCCGAGGATCAGGATCAGCGCCGTGCCCTCGACGAACATGCCGGCGATCAGCAACAGCACCGCCACGATCAGGAACAGCCTGAACCTGTCCTCGGCCACCGTCACCAGCATTTCCGCCACCTGCTGCGGCAGTTGCTCGAAGGAGAGCGCCCAGCTCAGCGCGGTCGAGGCGGCGAGGATGATCATGATGACGCTGGTCATCGTCGCGGTCGACCACAGAGCCTCCTCTAGCTCCTTCCAGGTGCACTCGCGATAAATCGCGCAGAACAGCAGCGCATAAAGCACCGCGACCGCGCCGGCCTCGGAGGCCGTGAACACACCGATGCGAATGCCGATGACGATGATCGCCGGCATCAGCATCGCGGGCAGCGCGCCCCAAAATGTCTGGAGCATCACGGCGCCGCTGGCTCGCCCGGTCGCCTGCTCGTATTTGCGGCGCTTGGCGACAAAATGCGCCAGGATCATCATGCCGGTCATCATGATCAGGCCCGGCAGGATGCCGGCCATGAACAACTGGCCGATGGAAAGATTGGTGACGAATCCGTACAGGATCAGCCCGATGCCGGGCGGGATCATCGGCGCGATCAGGGCTGAGGCCGCCGTGACAATCGCGGCAAAGGCCGGGCTGTAGCCGCGCTTGACCATTTCCGGGTTGAGCATCTTGGCATGCATCGCCGCTTCGGCATTGGCGGAGCCGGTCATGCCGGCTTGCAGCGTCGACAGCACGATATTGACCTGCGCCAGCCCGCCGACCATATGCGCCGTCATCGCCGCTGCGAAATCCATCAGCCGCCGCGTGATACCGGAGACGTTCATCAGCTCACCAGCGAGAATGAACAGAGGGATCGCGATCAGCGGGAAGGACTGCGTCCCCACGATGATGTTCTGGACATAGGCGACAGAGAGAATGTCGGGGTCCGAGAGCGTGACAGCGATGCCCGTGCCGAGCAGGACGAACGCGATCGGCAGGCCGATCACCATCATCGACAGAAAAGCGCCCATCAGCGCGGTCGGGCTCATCGGGCGTGCCTCCCGATCGGTCGGCCAAGCGCACTCTTAAAAAGCGACCAGATCTCGTAGCCAGCAAACGTCGTGAAGCCGATCGGCATCGCGAGATAGACCCAGATCATCGAGATGCGCATCGAGGCGATCTCCATGCGGGTGCGCATGGCAAGGTTCCAGGAATAATAGATCAGGAACAGCGCGATCGCGATCATCATGACCCGCACGATCACGGCGAGAATTGCGGCGAGCTTTGCCGGCAGCAGCGCGGTGAACAGGTCGACCGCCATATGCGAGCCCTCATGGGCTGCCGGCGCCAACCCCAGGAAGATCAGCCAGACGAACAGGATCGTCGCAAGGTCGAAGCTGAAGATCAGCGGCGTGTTCAGAACGTACCGGTAAACCACCGCGATCGAGACGATGGCGACAATCAGCACGACGAGCGCGATGAGCAGCGCTCGGTAGGCAGCGACGAGGATGTGCAAAGGCGCCTCCGGGAGCACGCCTCTTCGTGGGCGCCTCTCACATAGAAAAACTGATTTCATACATGAAAGCAAGCGGAGTTTTGAGCGGCTAACAATGCCGGCGCCAAGCCCCCAACCTGCCGTGCGAGGCCGTTGCCTTGGCGCAACGGCTTGCGCGATGCCATAGGCACGCGATCGGAGCCTCCCCCGTGACCTGTCGGGGGATGGCAAAGCCGATATCCGATATTCCGTTGTCTTCTGAATCGCTTAGTTGGCGAATTTGCGCGCGCCCACGACGCAGATGATGACGCCGACGGTCACGGCCAGCATCATCCAGGTCACGGGCTCGTGCAGCAGGGTCGCGGCCAGGGCGAGGCCGAAGAACGGTTGCAGGAGTTGAAGCTGGCCGACGGCGGCGATGCCGCCTTGCACCAGGCCACGATACCAGAACACGAAGCCGATCAGCATGCTGAACAGCGAGACATAGGCGAGGCCGATCCAGGCGGGAACGCCGATGCCGGCGAAGCTTGGCGGCAGATAGGCCAGCGCCAGCACCGCCATGACCGGCAGCGATATCACCAGGGCCCAGGAAATCACCTGCCAGCCGCCGAGCGTGCGCGAGAGCCTGGCACCCTCGGCATAACCCAGCCCGCACACGATGATCGCCGCCAGCATCAGCCCGTCCCCGATCGGTGACGCCGCAAGGCCCTGCGACAGGGCAAAGCCCGCCACCAGCGCGCTCCCCATCGCCGAAAAAAGCCAGAACGCGGGCCTCGGCCGCTCGCCGCCGCGAATCACCCCGAAAATCGCCGTCGCCAGCGGCAGCAGGCCGACGAAGACGATCGAATGCGCCGATGTCACATATTGCAGCGCCAGCGCGCTCAACAGGGGAAAGCCGACCACGACGCCGAGGGCGACGACCACCAGAGAGCCGATGTCGCGGCGCACCGGGCGCTTTTCCTTGAAGACGAGCAGCAGGCACAGCGCCAGCATGCCGGCGATCGCCGCCCGCGTGACCGTCAGGAAGACCGGATCAAACTGCATGACGGCGACGCGTGTCGCCGGCAGCGACCCGCTGAAGATCACCACGCCAATGAAACCATTGGCCCATCCGCTTGATGTCTGCTCCATGCCACGCTCCATCGACGACGCGGCCCTTATCCGGGATGGCCTCTGGTGCCGCCAGTGGCAGTCCGATACAGTTTTGTCAAACTGTTATGGCAATCTGTACGATACGGATGGAAGAACGGCCGATGCAGACCACGCGCGTGGCGATGGTGATGGCGACGATCAGGCAGCGCATTGCCGGGCGCGGCCTGACCACGGGAACGAAACTCCCGTCCGTCCGGAAACTCGCCGGCACGCTGAAAGTATCGACCTCGACGGTGGTCGATGCCTATGAGCGGCTGGTGGGCGAGGGCGTCATCCTGTCCCGGCCGGGCTCCGGCTTCTATGTCGCCGACCAGACGGTTCCCTTCGCCCTCGCGGAGGCCGGCCCGCGGCGCGAGCGCGCCGTCGATCCGTTCTGGGTATCGCGCCAGTCGCTGGAGGCGGGCGAGGCGGACCTGAAACCGGGCTGTGGCTGGCTGCCGCCGTCATGGCTCCCCGAGGGTGCGTTGCGGCGCGCGCTGCGCGCGCTCGCCCGCGCCGAAAACGCCACGCTGTCGGATTACGGCCTGCCACTGGGCCTGGCGCCCCTGCGCCATCTCATCGCCCGGCGCATGGCCGATCGCGGCATCGAAAGCGCGCCGGACCAGATCATGCTGACCGATTCCGCCACGCAGGCCATCGACCTTTTGTGCCGTTTCCTGATCGAGCCCGGCGACACGGTGCTGATCGACGATCCGTGCTATTTCAATTTCCATGCCCTGCTGCGCGCCCACCGCGCCAACATCGTCAGCGTTCCCTATACGCCTTGCGGCCCCGATATCGCGCTGTTCGCCAAGGCGCTCGCCGAGCACCGGCCACGGCTCTACATCACCAACGCTGCGATCCACAATCCAACCGGCGCGACGCTGTCGCCCGTCATCGCGCACAGGGTGTTGAAGCTCGCCGATCAATTCGCCCTGACCGTCATCGAGGACGATATCTTCGGCGATTTCGAGCACACGCCGGCGCCGCGCCTCGCGGCTTTCGACGGGCTCGACCGGGTGATCCATATCGGCAGCTTCTCCAAGACGCTTTCGGCCTCGGTGCGCTGCGGCTTCATCGCCGCCCGGCGCGACTGGATCGAAGGCTTGATCGACCTGAAGATCGCCACCGCATTCGGCGCCGGGCGGCTCGCCGCCGAACTCGTCCTGCATGTGCTGATCGACGGCAGCTATCGCAAGCATGTCGAGGGGCTGCGCACGCGCCTGGCGCAGGCAAGGTCCGAGACCGCGGCGCGGTTGCAATCCATCGGCATCCAGCCCTGGATCGAACCGCAGGCCGGCATGTTCCTGTGGTGCCGCCTGCCGGACGGACTGGACGCGGCGCAGGTCGCGCGCGCCGCGCTGGCGCAAAACGTCGTGCTGGCGCCGGGAAACGTGTTCAGCCTGTCGCAATCGGCCACCGGTTTCATGCGGTTCAATGTTTCGCAAACCTGCGACGAGCGCATTTTCGAGGTGTTGCGCATGGCCTTGCACGAGGCGAGGCCCGGTTAATTGATCGCCCCCGTCAGCCATCATGCCGGTCGGCGAAGAATTTCTTCAGCGGCAGGTGGTGCTTGACCACGGGTGACTTCATCACCACGAAGCTGAAATACTTGTCGATGCCGATATCCGACTCGGTCAGGCGCTCCATCAACTCCTGATAGGCGGAAATACTCACCGTGACGAATTTCACCAGGTAATCGTAGCCGCCCGAGATGAGATGGCATTCGATCGCCTCGTCGACCTTCTCGATCGCCTGCTGAAAACACGCAAAATCATGCTGGCGGTGCTTCTTCAGCGTGACCTCGGTGAAGACCGTCACGGTCGCGCCGAGCTTCGCCAGATCGATATGGGCCGAATAGCCCAGAATATAGCCGGCCTGCTGCAATTTCTTGACGCGCATCAGGCATGGGCTCGGCGACAGATACACCAGTTCGGCAAGCTCGACATTGGTCAGCCGGCCATTGCGCTGCAATTCATGCAGGATGCGGATATCGATCCGATCGAGCTTCACGCCCGCCTCATATCGTGGCACGCCTTTCGACAGCTGGATAACCTGATAGCGCAAGCGCCTGCGCCCGGCCAGCTTCACCCGAAGGCATGGCCGGCAAGCCCGTAAATCGCCGCGCCGGACGGTGGCGCCGTCGCGCCCGATTGCATCGTCGTGACGGTGTCGAAAAGGCTCATCCCCGCCGCCGCGAGTTCCCCCTGCAGCGGGCCTCCCGGCTTGGGCGTATCCATGCGCAGGAAGGCGCCGTGATGCGCGGCGATCAGCGGCCGGATCAGCGCGACGGCGTCGTCCTCGCACGCCGCGATCACCGGGCCGAGCACATGGCCCCGGCCGAAGCGATGGCACAGCGCATAGCCGGCAAAACGCCCCTCGGTTTCGAGCACCGTCCCTTCCGACATCGCCAGGAAATGGTCGATGACATGCCTGCGGTCGGACCCGTAGGCCCTCAGGTCGGCATCGAGGATGTTGTCCCGGTCGGTGCGCTCGAGCCGCCGGACCCGCCCGTCTTGGCCACTCACGGCGTGCGCGATACCCTGATGCTGATAAATCTCCGTCACGGGCTGGAAGCCGAGGGAAACATAGAGCCGGTAGGCCGCCTTGGTGGCATTGAGGCGCCGGACCTTGCCCTTGCTGCGCCGCAGCATCTCGCCCATCAGCCAGCGTGCCGCACCCTGGTCCTGCAACCGGGGCGAGGTAATCACCATGGCGATCGTCACGATGTCCTTTCCGACCGGGAAGATCATGGCGGAACTGACCGGGCGGTCGATTTCATCGAGGGCGACCACACCCTGGCCGAGAGACAGCGCGGCGGCCCAGTCCTCGGGCCGGTGCGGCCAGTTCACGGCGATCGACAATTCATGCAGGCGCGGGATATGCGCCATCTCCATCGGCACGAGCCGCAATTCGAAATTGTCGATCTTCCTCGTCGCCATGCCCGTTCCCTGCGCCGCGCGACATGAGGGCGCTGGCCTCGATTATCTGCCGGCCCGCGAGGCCGGTTGCCGCTTATCGTCATCAGGCCGCGCAATGATGCGCCGTTCGCACGCACCATCGCCGCAGAAAATGCCGCACATGCTTGCGCAGCGGGCGGGCCATACGGCGTTTTCTGCTTCCGGCACCGGGCAATGCGGCGCGCGCGGCCCTGCGCGCGGTTCTAGCATCGGCAATGAGCGTTCCCTTCCCTCACGTTCCAGCGCAGGATCCCGCCATGACGTTCCGTCCGAAATTCGTGACCTTCGACTGCTACGGCACGCTGACCAATTTCGACATGGCCGGCGCCGCACGGCGCGTCTATGGCGGCGCGCTTGACGAAGCCGAGATGGCTGCCTTCAACAAGAGCTTTTCCGCCTATCGTCTCGACGAGATCCTCGGCGCCTGGAAACCTTATGGCGAGGTCATCCACAATGCCGTCGCACGCAGTTGCAGGAAACACGGCATCGCCTTTCGCGCACAGGACGCGCAACGCATCTATGAGGAGGTGCCGTCCTGGGGGCCGCATGCCGATGTGCCGGCCGGCCTGGCCAGGGTGGCGCGGGACATCCCGCTGGTTATCCTGTCCAACGCCATGAAAAGCCAGATCATGGCCAATGTCGACAAGCTCGGCGCGCCGTTCCACCTCGTGCTGACCGCCGAGGAGACCGGCAGCTACAAGCCGCGGATGCACGGTTTCGAATACATGCTCGACACGCTCGGCTGCGGCCCCGAGGACATCACCCATGTCTCGTCCTCGTTCCGCTACGACCTGATGACGGCCTATGATCTCGGCATCAAATCGAAGGTCTGGGTCAATCGCGGGCACGAGCCGGCCAATCCATTCTATGACTATACCGAGATCAGGGATATCTCCGGCCTGCCGGCCGTATTCGGACTCTGAAGCATCGCATGAAATATGTTTCCTACTGGCACGACACCGCGCCCGCCTTCACCGCGGCGGCATCCGGCCCCGTCTCCGGGGCCTATGATATCGCGGTGATCGGCGCGGGTTTCACCGGCCTCGGCGCGGCGCGCAAGCTCGCGCGCGAAAGCCGCTCCGTCGTGGTGCTCGAGGCGGAAACCGTGGGGTTCGGCGCTTCGGGGCGCAATGGCGGCCACCTCAACAACGGCATCGCGCACAGCTATCTCCAGGCTTGCGAGACCTTCGGCGCCGATAAGGCGCGGGCGATCTATCGCGCCTTCGACGACGGCATCGCAACGGTCGAGCGCATCATCGCCGAAGAGGGCATCGCCTGCGATTTCCGCCGTTCGGGCAAGCTGAAACTGGCTTCGAAACCGGCGCATTTCCAAGGGCTGGCGCGCAATTTCGCGGCGCTGAACCGCAGCGTCGATCCCGACACCGCGCTGCTCGACCGGTCCGAGCTGGCGAACGAGGTGTGCTCCGACGCCTATCATGGCGGCGTGCTGCACAAGAAGAGCGCCATGATGCATATGGGCCGCTTCGTTCGCGGCCTCGGCAGCGCGGCGGCCCGGCATGGCGCGACGATCCACGAGCATGCGCCCGTCACCGCGCGCGAGCGCGACGGCGCCGGCTGGCGGCTGGTCACGCCGCGCGGCCACGTCACCGCGGGCAAGGTGCTGCTGGCGACGGGCGCCTATACCGGCCCGGCCTTTCCGTGGTTCCGGCGCCGCATCGTCCCGGTCGGCAGCTTCCTCATCGCCACCCGCCCCCTGACCGCCGCCGAAATCGCCGCGACGGTTCCGGGCAGGCGCACCTATGTCAACACCAAGAATATCGGCAATTATTTCCGCATCGCGCCCGATGACCGGCTGCTCTGGGGCGGACGGGCGCGCTTCTCGGCCACGTCCGACCAGCGCTCGGACGCAAAATCCGGCGCCATCCTGCGCCACGGCATGATCGAGGTCTTTCCGCATCTGGCCGATGCGGCAATCGATTACTGCTGGGGCGGGCTGGTCGACATGACGCGCGACCGCTATCCGCGCGCCGGCGAGGCGGACGGGCTGTATTTCGCCATGGGATATTCGGGCCACGGCGCGCAGATCGCCAGCCATATGGGTGAGATCATGGCCGATCTGATGACCGGCCGGGCCAACCGCAACCCCTGGGACGGGCTCGCCTGGGATGCCGTGCCGGGGCATTTCGGCAAGCCCTGGTTCCTGCCCCTCGTCGGCGCCTGGTACAAGGCGCTCGACCGTCTCCGCTGAACCGACTTCAGCACAGCGCCTGGCTCGCCAGCGCATGGATTTCGGCATCGCCGGAAGCATGGCACCGCGTGGTGCCCGGCCGGATCATCGCCACGCCGCCGCCGACATGGACGAGCCCCGCCGCCGCGATCATGGCGCGATGGCGCATTCCGGCGCCGGTGAGATCGACGCGCAGGAACTGCCCGGCATGCGATGCGAGCGCCGCCTGGAACAGCATGCCGGCCGCCTCGTCATCGCGCGCCGCCAGCGGCCCCGCCAGCGCGCCGCGCCCGAAGGCCCGGCAGGAGACAGAACCGCGAAGCCCCGAAGCGTCCCGCAGCACGAGGAAAGGGCGTTCGGCGGCCAGCCGCGCGAGCAACGCGCCGCGCTCGAGCCCGATCGCCGCGCGATCCAATGCGATAAGCGCGGCGAGATCGCCCGGTCCCGCTTCGGAAACGCCGTCCGGCATAACCAGCGGCGCGACCACGCCTTGATATTGGCTGATCTCGCCGGCAGCGGCGAAGCCGAGCTTTTCGTAAAGCGGCAGGCCCGATGCCGTGGCGGTCAGCCGGCATTCGCGTCCCCCTGCCCGCTCCAGCACCGTTTCCATCAACCGGCGGCCAAGCCCAATGCCGCGCATCGACGGATCGACAATGATCATGTTGCAGGTCGCTCCCGTCGCACCGTAAGGCGTGAGGAGCGCGGTGCCGACGAGCTTGCCGTCGCACAGCGCGCCAATGCCCTCGCTGAAACCGAGCATGAATTCCCAGTCCGCGACGCGATGCGGCCACGCCTCCTGCAGCGATAGCCGGTGCGCCTCGCCAATATGTCCGGCGGCCAGATCGACGATCGTCACCGCTCCTATCGCAGCATTGTGCATGAAAACCCCATTGCCATTGCACCCGATCCTGCCATGGAACCGGGAGAGGCTTGCGCCAGCCTGCGGGGCGGATGCGGCATTTTCTGCCAAATCCGGGCGCGCCGGCGTGCCGTCAATAGCCGCGCCCCGGTTCGACCAGCCCTTTCGGCGGCAGCCCGCTCAGGTGGCGGCGGATATTCTCGACCGTCGCCGCAGCCGCCGTTTCCGAGCGCGTATGCCCGGCAATATGCGGCGTCAACACAACGCGCGGCTGATGCCAGAGCGGATGATCGGCCGGCAGCGGCTCGGGATCGGTCACGTCGATGAAGGCGCCGGACAGTTGTCCCGAATCGAGCGCGGCAAGCAGCGCGTCCTGATCGAGATGGCCGCCACGCCCGGCCTGGACCAGCCCGGCACCGCGCGGCAGTCGCGCGAACAGCGTGGCATTCAGGATATGGCGCGTCTCGGCGGTCAGCGGCAGCAGGCACACCAGGATATCGGTCTGCGCCAGCATGGCGCTGAGCCCATCGGCACCGTGGTGGCAAGCAACGCCGGCAATCGATTTCGGGCTGCGGCTCCACCCCGACAGCTGAAAGCCGAACGGCCGGAGCGCGTTCGCCACGGCCAGGCCCAATTCGCCGAGGCCGAGGATGCCGACGCGGCGTTGGTCGGCCCAGGCGAAATCGCCGACTTTCCAGATCTTGTGCTTCTGCTGCTCAAGATATGCCGGCAGATCGCGATGCAATCCCAGCACGCCCATCACGACATAATCGCGCACCAGCGATGTCACGCCCTCCTCGACCATGCGAACCAGCTTGGCGCCGGCCGGCATCGTGGCAAACTGGTCGATGCCGGCGCCGGTCGAGAACAGCAATTCGAGGTTCGGATAGCGCGTCTCGAGGTCTTCCGGAGGCACCCATGTCATCAGGTAGCGCACATCCGCCGCATCGACGGCGCCGGCATCGTCGGCGAAACCGACCTCGGGCAGATCGCGGGCAAAGACCTGCCGGAAGGTGGCGACACGGGCAGGGTAGGACAGGATTAGGAATGTCATGCGGTTTCCGTGTGAGGATATGACCTTGAGAACAAGCGGCAAGGCCGGCTGTTGGGAGCCTAGCATGATCGAACAGGACGAACCGCCATCGTGCAAGCGCGCTCCGGCCTTGCCGGAAATCTCGCCGCCCGGCCCTATCCGGCGGCCGGGCCGGCAATGGTGCTGCGATGGCCGCGGCTCGTCAGCCATTCCAGATAGCGCACACCGAGCGACAGCGGATATGCCAGCACGAAATACATCGCGCCGGTGATCAGGTAGAGCTGCATCGGCATGTAGTACTGGCTTGCCAGATCGTTGGCGCGCAGCATGATCTCCGGCGCGGAGATCAGCGAGGCGACGGAGGTGTCCTTGAGCAGCGAAATCGCCGAATTGGCCATCGGCGGCAGGATGACCCGCAGCGATTGCGGCAGGATGATATAGCGCATCGCCTCGCCGCGCGTCATGCCGATGGCCTGGGCCGCCTCCTGCTGGCCGCCATGCACCGACGAAATGCCGGAGCGATAAATTTCGGCCATATAGGCGGCGTAATGCAGCCCGAGCGTCACCACGGCGGCCTCGAAGCTCGGCAGGGCAATGCCGAACGAGGTCAGCCCGAAATACACCAGGAAAAGCTGGGTCAGGGTCGGCGTGCCGCGCACGAACTCGATATAACCGCGGCAGCAAATCACGATCCAGCGCTGCCGCGCCATGCCGCCAAGGGCAAGCGCCAGCCCGATGACCGCGCCCAGCATATAGGCCAGCACGGTCATTTTCAGCGTATAGCCCGCCGCCTCGATCAATTGCGGCATCCATTCGCCGATCAGGGCAAGCATGCGCGGCGAGATCATGCGCGCACCCCGCGTGAGGCGCGCCGCTCCAGCCGCCGCGACAGCCATGACAAGGGCACGCTCATCGCCAGGTAGAACAGCGCCACGAGCAGGTAGATCTGCGTGGTCAGGAAGGTGCGGTCGGCGAGCATATGGGCCTGGAAGCTCAGTTCCGGCGCAGCCACGGCCGAGGCAAGCGAGGTATCCTTGAGCAGGCCGATGGCGAAATTGGCGATCGGCGGCAGCACGACCCTCACCGTCTGCGGCAGGATGATCGTGCGCAAGGCCATGCCGCGCGTCATGCCGATGGCGATCGCCGCCTCGCTCTGCCCGCGATCGATCGCCGCGATACCGGCCCGGAACACCTCGGTCAGGTAGGCGCCGCCATTCAGGCCGAAGCCGATGATCGCGGCCGGGATCGGGTCAAGCTTGATGCCGATCGAACCGAGCCCGAAATAGATCACGAAGAGCTGCGTCAGCACCGGCACGGCCCTGAAGATTTCGACATAGATATAGGCGAACGTCCTCAGGAGCCGCGAGCGCGAGGTCTTGCAGCCGGCAAGCACCAGCCCGAGCAGCACCGAGACGATGAAGCCGCCGGCGGTGACGATCGCCGTCATCACCGCGCCGGTCAGGAGCGCATCGAGAAAATACGGCAGATTCTCGTAGGTGCGCGCCCAATCCGTCATTGCAGCACTTGCTTGCGCAGGATGGCGCGCAGGAAATTGCGCGTCCGGTCATGGCACGGCCGGTGGAAGATGTGAGCGGGGTCGCCCTGCTCCACCACCTTGCCGCCATCCATGAAGATCACCCGGTCGGAGATTTCCTCGGCGAACTGCATTTCATGCGTGACGATGATCATCGTCATGCCCTCGGCCGCCAGTTGCGCCATCACGTTGAGCACCTCGCCGACCAGCTCCGGATCAAGCGCCGAGGTCGCCTCGTCGAACAGCATCAGGCGCGGCCGCATCGCCAGCGCACGGGCGATCGCCACGCGCTGCTGCTGGCCGCCGGAGAGCATTTCGGGATAGGCATCGCGCTTGTCGGCGAGGCCGACCTTGTTCAGCAGGTCGAGCGCATGCTCGCGCACCGCCTCGGGCGGCTGTTTCAACACCTTGACCGGGCCGATCTGGATGTTCTGCAGCACGGTGAGATGCGGGAACAGGTTGAAGCGCTGGAAGACCATGCCGATCTGCGAGCGCTGCCGCGCCAGAACCCGGTCGGGAAGCTCGCCATAGCCTTTCGCCGCGCGCTTTTGACCGATCAGCTGGCCATCGATGTAGATTTGGCCGTCCGACGGTTTCTCGATATAGTTGATGCAACGCAGAAGCGTCGTCTTGCCCGAGCCGCTCGGCCCGATGATCGATACTTTCTCGCCGGCCGCGACATCGATATCGATGCCCTTGAGCACTTCGAGATGCCCGTATCGCTTATGCAGCGCCTCGATGCGCACGAGCGGAACCGCCGTTTCGCACGAGGATGTCGCCGGGGCGCCGTGCTGCGTCATCTACTCATCTCATGCATTTTCCCTGGAAGCGCGCGGCATGGGCGGGCGGCTTCGCACGCTCCCGCCCGCCGGATCATCGTCTCTGCTGCCCCGAGCACGGCAAGGGCGCTTACGCGAATAGGGCCGAGAAATCCTTCGGCGTATGCGCGGCCGGCCCGAGGATATTGCCCTTCCCGTCGCGATCCACGCCGATGCGCGGGTTCTTGTCGGCCTTTTCCAGGTAGCTCGGGCTCGTCATGCCGTTTTCCTTGAGCAGTTCGGCGTTCTTCTTGGTGCGCCACAGCCATTTCACGCCGGCATTCACGGCGTCGAACATATCGGGATTTTCGAGGCTCATGCCCATCACCGCATGCCCCTTGCCGGACAGATGCGGATATTGGTCGTTGGGCGTGACCGGCACCTGCTTGAGATCGAGATTCGGATTCTGGAGCAGCATGTAATCGACCGTCATGCTGTCGAGCACGGCCAGGTCGAGGCGCCCGGCCAGCACGTCGCGCACGCAGGCATCGACGCTGTCATAGAGTTTCACTTCCTTGACGCCGGGGATTTTCTTGATATCCGGCACGTAGCTGTAACCGGTGCCGCTGCCGACACTGTAGCCCTTGGCATCGTTGACGTTGAAGGTGCCGTTGAACGGCATGCTCTTCTTCATCGTCACGAAATTCGTGCCGTAATAGATTTCATCGGTCAGCAGCATCGCGTTGGCGCGCGGCGCCGTCCAACCCATGTCGCCGCACATGATATCGGCGCGGCCCGACCTGATCGATTCCACGGTCGCGGCCCAGGCCATGATGTTGGGCTTGACGCCGAGCCCGAGCTTCTCCGCGATGGCGACGATCATTTCAGCGTCGCTGCCGGTGATCTTGCCGTCCTTGAATCCGGTGACCGGCATCACGCCGCTCATCGCGATCGTGATGACGCCCTCGTTGACGGTCTTGAATTTCGGCTTGTCGGCCGCCAATGCGCGTCCCGCGCCGCCAAGGCCGCCCAGCAGGCCGGCACCCAAGCCCGCTCCGGCGCGCAACAGGCTCCGGCGCGAAATATCGAATGTCGCTCGATCAAGCATGACTGTCTCCTCCACGTGCTTTTTGATGGTCTTGATGCCGCCGCGTCAGAGCAGGCTTCATTATAATGATTTTGTTGTCAAGAGCCGCGCATTCCTCGCGCGGCCGCGCTCAGGCCAGCCTAGTGGCGGATTCAGCCTGATTTTAGCCAAATCTGGCACCCATCCGCCGCAAAACAGCAAGATAGATTGCACTCACCCGCAAAGCCCGCTAAATATATGCAACGCAGCCGCTCGCAGGAGCAGACATAAAAATGAAGTGTTCGGGCCAGGAATGAAGCCAGCCACGGCGACTCCAGCATCCGCCATCGACCCACGGGAAATTGGTGAGAGGCTGCGCGGCTTGCGCAATCAGCGCAACCTGACGATCCACCAGCTTGCGGCGGCGGCCGGCGTCTCGGCCGGCAATATCAGCCAGATCGAGCGTGGCGTCTCCAATCCGTCGATCAAGACGCTGCAACGCCTGCGTGCCGCGCTCGGCGTCAACCTGTGGGAATTCCTCGATCGCGGCGAGGCGCGCGCGACGGGCGAGCCGCCTTTCGTGCGCCGCCAGTCGGAGCGGCCGACGATCATCATGAGCCGGAGCGGCCTCATCAAGGAACTGCTGTCGCAGGCCGACCAGAACCTGCGCTTCATGCTGATCAAGATGCCCCCGGACAGCGAGAGCGAGGACGTGCTGATCGGCCGTGGCCAGAAGGGCGGCTATGTGATGGCGGGGCGCGTGCAGCTCAAGGTCGGCGACAGCCTCTGCGACCTCGAGGAAGGCGACAGCTTCCAGTTCTCCAGCGAAATCCCGCATCAGGTCCGCAACCGCTCCGACCGGGAGGCGACATTGCTCTGGATCATGAGCGTGCTCGACACGCATATCTGACAGCAACCAAGTTCACGAAAACCAGGTTCACGGAAAATCAAGGCCCGCCGATGTCCCCTCCCGTCAAGCGCATCTCGAGTGATGAAAAACTGCCGCCGGCCGCCGATATCGTTATTATCGGCGCCGGCATCGCCGGCTGTTCCGCCGCCTACGCGCTGGCCAGGAAGGGCCATTCCGTGGCGCTGCTCGACAAGGGCAACGTGTGCGGCGAGCAATCGAGCCGCAACTGGGGCTGGTGCCGCCAGCAGAATCGCGATCTCCGGGAGCTGCCGCTCGCCATGCATTCGGTGGCGATGTGGGACAGCCTGAACGAGGAGCTCGGCGCCGATACCGGCTTTCGCCGCACCGGCCTGATCTACGTGACGCGCAATCCGGCCGAGTTGGCCGAATGGGAAGCGTGGATCAACCGGGCGCGGGAATTCCAGTTCCACAGCCGCATCCTCAGCGCCGCCGAGGCCAAGGCGATGACGCCGGGCAGCACCGAGGACTGGATCGGCGGGCTGCACTCGCCGAGCGATGGCCGGGCCGAGCCGGCGATGGCCGGCCCGACCATTGCCGAAGGCGCCCGAAAGCACGGCGCGACGATCCATCAGGATTGCGCCGTGCGCGGCCTGGAGATCAGCGCCGGCCGCGTCTCCGGCGTCGTCACCGAGAAGGGCCGCATCGGCGCCAGCGCCGTGCTATGCGCCGGCGGCGCCTGGGCCTCGCTGTTTTGCCGCAATGAAGGGCTGCGCCTGGCGCAGGCCTGCGTGAAATCGACCTCGTTCTTCACCGAACCGGCGGAAGAAGTGACGCCGGGCGGCCTCGCCATGTCCGACGTCACCATCCGGCGCCGGCTCGATGGCGGTTACACCGTCGGCCTGAGCGGCCGGGGCCTGCTCGAGATCACGCCGCAGGGCCTGCTCTACTCTCGGCAGTTCTGGCCGATGTTCAAGAAGCGGCGCGCCAAGCTGAAGTTCTCCCTCGGCCGCGGCTTCTTCAGCGGCCCGCAATCCTTCACGCGCTGGAAGCTCGACCAAACCTCGCCGTTCGAGCGCATGCGGACACTCGATCCGCCGCCCGATCCCGCCCTGGTGCGCATGGGCCTCGACCGGCTCGGCGAGGTCTATCCCGTGTTCAAGACGTTGAAGGTGGCGCAAAGCTGGGGCGGCCTGATCGATTGCACGCCGGATGCGGTTCCGGTCATCTCGGCCGTCGATTCGCTGCCCGGCCTGTTCCTGTCGACCGGGTTCAGCGGGCACGGTTTCGGCACCGGCCCCGGTGCCGGCCGTCTTGCCGCCGACCTGATCGCCGGCGACACGCCGATCGTCGATCCGCACCCCTATCGCTACAGCCGCATGATCGACGGCACCGATCTCGGCGCGCCGGGCATGATGTAAGGCAAGCGCTCTTAGGCGGCGAGTTCGGCGATCAGTTTGCGCATGAACGTCTCGCAGGCCTCGACCTGCTCGATGGCGATATATTCGTTCGGCTGGTGCGCCTGATCGATCGAGCCCGGCCCGCAAATCACCACGTCGAAACCCGCTTCCTGAAACTGGCCACCCTCCGTGACGTAAGGCACCACGCCGCAGCAGGCGCAGCCGGACAGCCGCATGGCGATGGTTTGCGCCACGCCGCCCTTGTCGGCGAGCGGCGGCGCGGCGGCGAGCACCTCGGTGCTGATCGCGCTTTCCGGCGCGACCGCCCGCATGCCCGGCAGCACGCGATCGCAATGGGCCGAGAAGCGATCGAGATAATCGCCGGCGCTCTCGCCCGGCAGCGCCCGGATATCCCAGGTGAAGCTGCATTCGCGCGAGATGATGTTCACCGCCGTGCCGCCATTGACGGTGCCGACATGAACCGTGGAATAAGGCGGCACGAATGCGCAGGCCGGGTCGGCCGCCTGCTTGTTGGCGGCAGCCATCTCGCTGAGGAAGGAGATCAGGCCGGCGGCGGTCATCACGGCGCTGACGCCGCGCTGCATCTGGCTCGAATGCGCCTCGTGGCCGATCACCGTGGTGCGCGACACCGCCATGCCCTTATGGGCCTTGATCGGCTTCATGCTGCTTGGCTCGCCGACGATCACCGCCGCCGGCCGGGCGATCTCGGTGGTCAGCCGCGCGATCATCGCCGGTGCGCCGACACAGCCGAGTTCCTCGTCATAACTCAGCGCGAAATGGATCGGCCGCTTCAGCCCGGCCTGCTGCATCTCGGGCACCAGCGCCAGGGCGATGGCGATGAAGGATTTCATGTCGCAGGTGCCGCGACCGTAGAGACGCCCGTCCTTCTCGGTCAGCTTGAACGGATCGCTGTGCCACGGCTGGCCGTCGACCGGCACGACATCGGTGTGGCCGGACAGCACGACGCCGCCCTCGACGGCAGGCCCGATGGTGGCGAACAGGTTGGCCTTGGCGCCGTCCGCGCTCGGCACGCGATGGCTCGTGACGCCATGGCGCGCAAGATAATCCTGCACGAAATCGATCAGGGGCAGGTTCGAGTTGCGCGACACGGTGTCGAAGCCGATCAGCCGTTCGATCATCGCCAAGGATTGCGGTTGCATGATCATGCTCCTGTGCTTGAGGCGCCGGCGCCGGACGCGAGGTCGCGGAAGGCCGGCCCGCACGGCCTCACCCGGATATTGCCGTCGAGATGGCGCCACGGCAGCAGGGCGGGATCGATCTTCATGGCGCCGGGCGCCGCCGCGACGATGATCTCCGCGCTGACCGGCGTGAAATCCGCCCTGAAATGCGTCGCACTCTTGACGACGAGAATGGATTGCGCGCTCGGCTCGATGCCGACGAAGCGGAACATTTCGAGGTCGGCCATCTGCGCCTTGTCGCTGGCGACGACGATGCGCACGCCGCCGATCCTCAGACAGGCCGATGGGCCAAGCGCCATGCGAAAGCCGTTGTAATAAGGGCCCTTGGCCAGGAAGTGCCCGTCGGACAGGCGCTCGACCAGGAAATCGGCCTCGAAGGGCGCATCGCCCGGCACGCCCGACTTGCCGCCGAGCCTGAGCCGCACCGTGCCGCCTTCGCCGGCTTCATGTGCCTTCGCCGCCGCTTCCTGGTCGACGATCAGGCCGATCGCCGCGTCGGTGGCGTTTGCGGCGATCAGGGCGCGCAACATGCCGGTGGTGTCGGAATCGCCGCCCGCGCCGGGATTGTCCTGCGCATCGGCGATCACCACCGGCTTGCTGGCCGATCGCGCCAGCCGCTGCGCCTCAGTGACCGCCGCATCGGGCGCGTAAAGCCGGCCGTCAAACGCCGGCTCGGCCGCCAGCACCGCCTGATAAAGCCGGTCGGCGGCGGCACTCGCGCTCGCGGCATCGTTGCCATAGGCCCAGATCATGCCGGCGCATTCGGCGAAATCAGCGGCCGGGAAGCCCATGCAGAACGACATGCCGCTGATGCCGGGGCCTGCCTCGAGCCGCTCTAGTTCACGATAGAGCCCGGCCGCCGGCTCGCTCATCGTGCTCTGCCAGCAGATCGGCATCAGGAACGGGATGCGGCGCCAGGCGAGATGCTGGCGCGCCATGCCGTCGAACAGCCGCTGCAGGTGGTCGAAGGTGCGCGCCCCGGTTTCCGCCATGTCGACATGCGGGTAGGTGCGGAAGGCAAACAGCGCGTCGGCGGTCTCCAGCATGCGCCGGGTGACGTTGGCGTGCAGGTCGAGGCTGACCACGATCGGCATGGCGGGGCCGACGAGCTTGCGCACGCGCGCGAGCAATTCGCCTTCGCCATCGTCGAGATGCTCGGCGACCATGGCGCCATGCAGGTCGAGATAGATGGCATCGGCCGGCAGGCTGGCGGCGACCCCATCGAGGATCAGGCCGGCGATGCGCTCGTATGCCTCCTCGGTGACATGGGCGGAGGGGCTTGCCGCGCACCACAGCGTCGGCACCAGCGTGTGGCCGCGCGCGCGGGCGGCCGCGACAAAGCCGGCGGCCGGGATGTTGGCGCCGGCGATCGCCGCGAACACCGCCTCGCCCAACACCATGCCCGGCCAGCCGCCGCCATGCTGGAAGGCGCGCCAGTCGGCCTTGCTGGTGGCAAAGGTATTCGTCTCGTGCTCGAAGCCGGCAAAGATGATCCGCATGGCAAGCCTCAGCCCGGCGCCGTGTCGAAGGCGCGAAAATTCTTGAAATCCCAGCCGGCGCCCGGCGCCGAGCCGATCAACTCGCGCGTATAGTCCTGCTGGGGCGCGCCGATCACCTGATGCGGCGTGCCCTGCTCGACGATGCGGCCCTTCTGCATCACGACGATCTTGTCGGAAATCTGCGCCGCCACGCGCAGGTCATGCGTGATGAACAAGATGGCGACGCCGGTGCGGCGCTTGATGTCGTCAAGCAGGTCGAGCACCTGGGCCTGCACGGTGACGTCGAGCGCCGAGACAGCCTCATCCGCGATGAGGATTTCCGGCTCCATGACGATGGCGCGCGCCAGGCAGAGGCGCTGGCGCTGACCGCCGGAGAACTGGTGCGGGTAGCGCCGCAGCACGTCGCGCTCGAGCCCGACAATGGCCAGCACCTCGCTGACCTTGGCCAGCGCCTCGCGCTCGCCCATGCCGAAATTGCGCAGGCCCTCCATCAGCGAGGCCGAGACGACGCGGCGCGGGTTCAGCGAGCGATACGGGTCCTGGAATACGATCTGGATGCGCTGCTTGATGGCGTTGGAGCGCTGGCGCGAGTTCGGGGCGAGCGCCTCGCCGCCAAGCCGCACCTCCCCCTGCCAGCCATCGACGAGGCCGATGATGCAGCGCGCCAGCGTCGACTTGCCGGAACCCGACTCGCCGACGATGCCGACGACCTCGTCGCGATGCACGTCGAGATCGATGGCGCTGAGCGCCGCCACGCCCGCCGTCTTGCCGAACAGCGACGCGCGGCCATAGGTCTTGCTCATGTTGCGCACTTGCAGGATGGCGGCGTTGCGGGCCGCCTCGCGCCCCGGCGGATGCAGGTTCGGCACCGATGCGACCAGCTTGCGCGTGTAGGCGGCGACAGGATTGGTGAGGATCTGCTCGCGCGTGCCGTGCTCCACCACCATGCCGTCCTTCATCACCAGGATGCGGTCGGCGATCTCGGAGACGACGCCGAAATCATGGGTGATGAAGATCACGGCCGTGTTGTGCCGGGTCTTCAACTCGCGCATCAGGTGCAGGATCTGCTTCTGCGTCGTGACGTCGAGGGCGGTGGTCGGCTCGTCGGCGATCAGCAGCTTCGGCTCGAGGATCAGCGCCATGGCGATGACGATGCGCTGGCGCTGCCCGCCCGACAATTCGTGCGGATAGGCGGCGTAGATGCGCTCGGGGTCGGGCAGATCGACCTCGGCCAGCATTTTCAGCACCATGCGGCGCCGTTCGGCCGCCGGCGTGTCGCGGTGGATGCGGATCACCTCGCCGATCTGCTCGCCGATGCGCTGCACCGGGTTCAGCGCCGTCATCGGCTCCTGGAACACCATCGACATCGTCGTCGCCCTGAGCGCCAGGATTTCACCGTAGCGCACTTCGGCGAGGTTGCGGCCCTCGAGCGTGACGGCGCCGCCGGCAATGCGCAGCGCGTCCGGCGGCAGCAACCCCATCACCGAGAAGGCGGTGACCGACTTGCCCGAGCCGGATTCGCCGACGATGCACAAGGTCTCACCCGGCATGACGTCGAACGTCACCGCCTCGACGACGGTACGCGGGTTGCTCCGTGACGCCGTCACGACCCGCAGGTCGCGCACGGACAGGATCGGCTCGGTTGATGGAGACGTTCCAGCCATCGCTCAGGCCCTGCCGGCGAGCTTGGGATCGAGCGCGTCGCGCGCCGTATCGCCCACCATGTTGATGGTGAGGATGGTCAGCGACAGCACGATGCCGGGATAAAGCACCAGCCCCGGCAGGAGCTGGAAATAGGTGCGCCCGTCGGCGATGATATTGCCCCAGGACGGCACTTCCGGCGGGATGCCAGCGCCGAGGAAGCTCAGGATCGCCTCGATCAGCACGGCGGCGGCGAAGATATAGGTGCCCTGCACGATCAGCGGCGCCACCGTGTTCGGCAGCATGTGGCGCACGAGGATGGCCGCCGGCGAGGTGCCGAGCGTCACCGCCGCCTCGACATAAGGCTCGCCGCGTACGCTCAGCAGGATGCCCCTGACCAGCCGCGTCACGCGCGGAATCTCAGGGATCGCGATGGCGACGATCACCGTGCTGAGGCTCGAACCCGAGACCGAGACCATGGCGATGGCGAGCAGGATGGCCGGGATCGCCATCACGCCGTCCATGATGCGCATGATCAGCGAATCGAGGCTGCGGAAATAGCCGGCGAGCGCCCCGAACAGCACGCCGAACACGATGGCGATCGCCAGCACGCCCGAGCCGACGAGCAGCGAGACGCGCGACCCGAAGATGATGCGCGAGTACAGGTCGCGCCCATAGGAATCGGTGCCGAGCCAATGGGCGGCCGAGGGGCCGCGCAGCCTCACGGCCGGATCGAGGAAGCGCGGATCATGCGTCGCGAGCCACGGCGCGAACACCGCCATGACGATGACGATGACAATCATCAGTAGCGCCAGCCGCGTCGGCCAACTGGACAGAAAGGTCCCGAGCTTCGTTTGAGCAACCATCAGGAGATACCAGGCATCGGCGGCGCTTCAGGAATCGATGCGGGGATCGACGACGCGGTAGAGTACGTCGATCACCAGATTGACGAAGATATCGACGACCGAGAACAGCACGATCAGCGCCTGGATGATCGTGAAATCCTTGGCCAGGATGGCCTCGACCACGAGGCGGCCGAGACCGGGAATGTTGAACACCGATTCGGTGACGACGACGCCGCCGATCAGCATGGTGACGGTAATGCCGATAATGGTCAGGATCGGCACCGCCGCGTTGCCGAGCGCGTGCCGGACCAGCACCTCGCGCTCGTTCAGCCCCTTGGCGTGGGCGGTGCGGATATAATCCTCGCCGAGCGTGTCGATGATGCTGGTGCGCACGAAGCGCGTCATCAGCGCGATATAGATCGTGCTCAGCGACGCCACCGGCAGGATCAGATGCCTCAGGTGGTTCCAGACGCCATCGCTCAGCGGCTTGTAGCCCTGCACCGGCAGCCAGCCGAGGCCCATGGAGAACAGGAAGATCAGCAGGTAGGCGGTAATGAACACCGGCACCGAGAAGCCGAGCACCGAGCCGGCCGTGACCAGGCGGTCGATCGCCTTGCCGCGCCGCCAGGCAGCGAGAATGCCGACCGGAATCGAGATTAGCAGCGTGTAGATCACCGTATAGAGCGTGATGGCGATCGTCGGCCCCATACGGTCGACGATCATGTCCTTGACCGGCAGGCCGGAGATCAGCGAGGTGCCGAAATCGCCGCGCAGCACGTCCGAGATCCACGTCACGAACTGCACCGGGATCGGCCGGTCCAGCCCCATATGGTGTCGGATCGCCTCGATCTGCTGCACGGTGGCGCCGTCCCCGGCGACGATCGCCGCCGGGTCGCCGGGGGTCAGCCTGAGCACGCTGAAGATCACCACGGCCACCACGAACAGCACCGGAATGGTGGCCGCCAGCCGCTTCAGGATGACAGGGAGCATCAGTTGCCGGTTTTCTCGATGTTCCAGAACACCGGCACCGGCGCGTCGAGGATGCCCTTCAGCGACGTGCGCGCCGCCGCCACCACGGAAAACTCGCCGAGCGGCACGACCACGACATCATCCATGGCGAGCTTCTGCACCTCGTTGGCGATCGTCTTCAACTCGCCCGCATCGGCCGAGGTGGCGAATTTCTGGCGCAACTCCTCGATCTTCGGCGAGGTCGGCCAGCCGAACCACGCCTTGGTGCCGTTGGCGGCCACGGTGTAGTTGCTGAGCGGGTCGCTGATATCGGCGAGCGAGAGATAGGTGGTGAAGATGTTCCAGCCACCCTCGGCAACCGGCTTCTGCACGGCGCGCCGCGTCACCACCGTCTGCCAGTCCATCGCCTGGACCTGGACCTTGAAGCCACCCTGGCGCAGCTGCTGCGCGATCACGGGCACGAACGAGCCGCCGGCATTGGCGAAATCGGTCGGGTGCATGATCATCACCGGCGTGTCGTCGTATTTGGCCTCCTTCAGCAGGGCCTTGGCCTTGTCCGGATCGGCCTTGACGAGATCATCGGCGCCGGCGGTCGAGGCATAGGTCGTGCCGCAGCCGAACAGGGCGGCGCAGGTGCTGTAATAGGCGGGATCGCCGATATCGGCCTGCATGATCGCCTTCTGGTCGATCGCCGCCACGGCCGCCTGGCGCACCAGCTTGTTGTTGAAGGGCGGCAGCAGGTGGTTGAGCCGCATCACGGGCTGGCCGCCCTGCGCCTTGGAGGCGATGAGCTGAATATTGCTGTCGCTCTTCATCAGCGGCAGCAGGTCGTAGGGCGCCTGCTCGATGAAATCGATCTCGCCGTTCTTGAGCGCGTTGACGCCGGTCATGGCATCGGGCATCGCCACCCAGCGCACCTTGTCGACCTTGACGACGCGCCCGCCGGCCATACCGCTCGGCGCCTCGGCGCGCGGCACGTAATCCTGGTTCTTGACGAACACCGCCTGCACGCCGGGCTTGTACTCGCTGGCGACGAACTTGAACGGGCCGGAGCCGATCGATTCGGTGATCGCCTCGGCCGGCGACGTGTTGGCGACGCGCTCCGGCATCATGAATGCGGCGAGCGAGGATGGCTTGGACAGGGCGCGCAGCACGATGTTGGTCGCAGTGCTGAAGGTCATCTTGAAGGTCTTGTCGTCGACCTTCTCCGTCGCCGTGGTCAGCGACTGCATGACCTGGCCCATCTTGTCCTGGCTCGCCCAGCGCTTGATGGAGGCGATGCAATCGGCCGCGGTGACGGGCTTGCCGTCATGCCATTTCAGCCCGTCGCGCAGGGTGAAGGTGTAGGTCTTGCCATCGGCCGAGACCTCCCATTTCTCCAGCATCTGCGGCTTGATCTCGCCCTTGGCATCGACGCTGAGCAGCGTGTCGTAGATCATGTAGCCGTAGTTGCGGATGACATAGGCCGTGGTAATGACCGGGTCGAGCGAGCGCAGCGGCGCCTGCATTACCGCGGTGATCGTCGTTTCCGCCCGTGCGCCGACACCAAACCCCATGGTCAGCGATAAGGACAGCGCCGCGCCGCCGGCAAACTTCAGAACGTCGTGACTTCTCAACATCTTGTCTCTCCCCCTGACAATATTTCTTGCGGTATTTTTAAGCGTTGGGCAGCACCTGCCGTTGCCAACTTAGCGGCTTGGGTCGACAGGAAGCAAGGCGATGTCCGGTTATCTGGCATAGCCGAAGGTCGTAGGCCTGTCGGATTGCGTCTCGACCCAGACGCTCTTGGTCCGGGTATATTCGTAGAGCGCCTCGACGCCGCTCGAGCGGCCATAGCCGCTTTCGCCGCTGCCGCCGAAGGGCGAGGCGACGCTGATCGTCTTGTAGGTGTTGATCCAGAACGTGCCAGCCCTGACGCGCTCGGCGACGCGGTGCGCGCGCCCGACATCGCCGGTCCATACCGCGCCGGCAAGGCCGTAAGCGGTGTCGTTGGCAATACGGATGGCATCGTCCTCCGTGTCGAACGGGATCGCCACCACGACCGGCCCGAAGATTTCGCCCTGCGCGACCGCCATCTCGTTGCTCACGCCGGCGAGCACCGTCGGCCGCACGAAGAAGCCGGCTTCGGCTGCCTCCTGCGCCCGCGTCGCGCAGCTTGCGCCGGCCTCGAGCCCGGCTCCGATCATCGCGCGCACGTGATCATATTGCTTGCGGCTGGCGAGCGGACCGACCTCGGTCGCATCCTCACCAGGCGCGCCGATGCGGATGCGGTCGGCGCCCTCGGCGACCATGGCGACGAAACGGTCATAGATGCTGCGCTGCACGATCAGCCGCGAGCCGGCGACGCAGCTTTGCCCGGCGGATGAAAAGATCGCCGCCTGCGCCCCCAGCGACGCGCGCCTGAGATCGGCATCCTCGAACACGATATTGGCCGATTTGCCGCCGAGTTCGAGCACGCACGGCACCAGCCGCTCGGCGGCGGCGAGCGCGATGCGCCGGCCGGTTTGCGGCGAGCCGACGAACACCACCTTGTTCACCTGCGGTGCGGCGAGTGCTGCCTGCCCGCTCGTGTGGCCGTAGCCCGCCAGCACGTTGATCAGGCCTTTCGGCACGCCGGCCCGTTCCGCCAGCGCCGCGACGGCGAGCGAGGTGAACGGCGTCAGTTCGGACGGTTTCAGCACTACGCCGTTGCCCATGGCGATCGCCGGCGCCACCTGCCAGCCGGCGGTGAAGATCGGCGCGTTCCACGGCGTCAGTTGCAGCACGACGCCGATCGGCTCGCGCCGGGTGTAGTTCAGGTGGCCGCTCGGCACCGGAATGACATCGCCGTGAAACTTGTCGGCCCAGCCGGCGTAATATTCGAACATCTCGGCGACCTTGGTCACCTCGGCCCGGCAATCGCGGATCGGCTTGCCGGCATTGACCGATTCAAGCCGTGCCAGCGCTTCGAGCCGCTCGCGGATCGCGTGGCCGACGGCGAACACGATGCGCCCGCGCTCGGCATGCGGAAGGCCACTCCACACCAGTTGCGCCGCCGCCGCAGCCGCCGCCGCCCGCCGCGCCAGCACCGGACCGGCATCACGATACGCGAGCGAGGGCCGGCCGGTTGCCGGGTCATGGAGGGCAATGCCGTCGCCCTCGCCCTCGACCAGCGCGCCGCCAATATAGGACCCGACCGTTTCAGCCTCCGGGAACAACGCCGCGAAGGCGGCCGCGAGGGCGTGGCTGAGATCGGTATCCATATGTCCTGTCCTGCACTCATGCCGGGCGCGGCGGCGCGGCTATTTCGGTTCGAACTGCACGATGCGGTTGAAATCCTCGGCATCGGCGAGTTGCGCGCTGCTATCGGCCCACAGCGCCGCGCAGGCCTGCGCAAACGGGGTCGTGACGCCGAGATCGTCGAACAGGGCGCGCGCCAGCGCGATATCCTTGCGCATCAGCTTCATGGTGAAGCCGGAATCGAACTGCTCGTCGAGGATCCAGGTCGGGTAATTGACCTCGGTCACGGCGCTGCGGCCCGAGCCGCCATTTATCGCGCGCAGCACGGTTGCCGGATCGAGCCCGCCCTGCTTGGCCGCGCGCATCGCCTCGCCGGCGATCAGCAGATGGGCGCCGCACAGCAGGTTGTTCAGGAGCTTGACGACATGACCGGCCGAAACCGGGCCGACATGGGTGCGCCTGGCGCTCATCGCCGCCAGCACCGGTTCGGCGGCGGCGATAGCGGCGGCATCGCCGCCAAGCACCATGGTCAGGCTGGCGGAAGCCGCGCCCTTGGCGCCGCCGCTCACCGGCGCATCGATGAAGCGGATGCCCTTGTCATGCAAGGCGGCGGCGACGCGGCGCGTGCTGGCGGGATCGGCGGTGGTGGTGTCGATGACGATCAGGCCGGGCTGTGCGCCGGCAAGCACGCCATCCTCGCCGAAGACCACCGCTTCGACGATGGCCGATGCGGGCAGCGACATGACCAGCATGTCGACCGCGCTGGCGAGTTCCGCGACCGAGCCGGCCGGCCGGATACCGTCCGAGGCCGCCTGCCGCAAGGCCGCCGGCGCGGCATCGTAACCGGACACCTCGAAACCGGCGCGCCGCAACGACGCGGCCATGCCACGGCCCATATTGCCCAGGCCGAGGACACCGACCTTGTCCGCCACCACACGTCTCCCCCCATTATCGTTTTTGCATCTTGGATCGATTTATCCGCCAACAGGCCGGCACTGTCCAGCCGATCGGCGCAAGCGACATGACCCAGGGACCGGCTGGTCCGTCAGAAGCTCGGCGGCGTATTGATCCACAGCAGCACGGTTTCGCCGTCATGGCGGTTGCGCCAGGCATGCTGGCGCCGGCTCTCGAAATACAGCGAGTCGCCGGGACCGAGATCGTGGAACTGGTCGGAATCGAGCACCACTTCCAGGCGCCCGGTGAGGATATGCAGGAATTCCTCACCCTCGTGCCGGTAGGCGCCCTCGCTGGAGGCGCCGGGCGCGAGCACGAAACGGTGGCAATCCATCATCAGCCGGCCCTCGGCCAGCAGTTGCACCGTCACGCCGGGCGTGGTCATCGGCCATGTCCGCCACGCGCCGTTGGGCACGACGGGCCGATCTCTCCTGCCCTCCTCGCCCGACAGGCGCGATACCGTCGTGCCGTAATAGACCGCCAGGTCGTGCAGCACCTTGAAGGCGACGCCCTGCGAGGTGCGCTCGAGCGTCGACAGGATCGAGGGCGCGATGCCGATCGCCTGCGCCACGCTCTCCAGCGTCAGGCCGGCCTGATGCCGCAGGCGACGCAGCTTCCGGCCGATCTCGCCCTGCCCGCCCGTCTCGGCATCGGGCGATGCCGGCTGGCCGGACCTGTCCTCGCTCTCGAGCGCCTCGCGGATCGCGGCCGGGTTCAGCCCACGCTCACCTCTGAGCCATGCGATGCGCTTGAGGCGCGCCACGTCGCCGGCGCTATATTGCCGCTGTCCGGTCGCCGAGCGCGCCGGCTCGATCAGGCGCTGGCTTTCCCACAGCCTGAGCGTCGATGCCGAGACGCCGGCGAGCCGCGCCGCTTCCGCCACCTTGAAGCGCCGGGCCTGCATGTCGTCCATCGGCGCTCCTCCCGTCCCTGCGACCGTTCAGGGAGCGCCCGCGCGCTCCGATTTCCGCTTGAAACTCTACAGAAGAAATATAGAGTATTTAAGAGCCTTGGCAGACATCATGCAAGGCGCTCTTTCCTGACGCCATGCCGGAGGCAATGCCGTGACCGCAGTTTCGCTGACCGACCGCAAGAATGCCGCCATCTCCCGCGGCGTCGCCATGACGACGCAGATTTACGCCGACCGCGCGGAAAACAGCGAGATCTGGGACAAGGACGGCAAGCGCTATATCGATTTCGCCGCCGGCATCGCCGTACTCAATACCGGCCATCGCCATCCGAAGGTCGTCGCCGCCGTCAAGGAGCAACTCGACCGCTTCACCCATACCTGCCACCAGGTCGTGCCTTACGAGAACTACGTCGCGCTGGCCGAGCGCCTGAACGACATCGTTCCCGGCAACTTCGCCAAGAAGACCATCTTCGCCACCACCGGCGCCGAGGCGGTCGAGAATGCCGTCAAGATCGCGCGCGCCGCCACCGGCCGCTCGGCGATCATCGCCTTCTCGGGCGGCTTCCATGGCCGCACCTTCATGGGCATGGCGCTGACCGGCAAGGTCGTGCCGTACAAGGTCGGTTTCGGCGCCATGCCGGGCGACGTGTTCCATGTGCCCTTCCCGGTCGAGTTGCATGGCATCACCGTGCAGAATTCGCTCGATATGCTGGAAAAACTGTTCAAGGCCGATGTCGATCCGGGGCGCGTCGCCGCGATCATCGTCGAGCCGGTGCAGGGCGAGGGCGGCTTCTATCCGGCGCCGACGGCGCTGATGCGGGCGCTGCGCGAGATTTGCGACAAGCACGGCATGCTGCTCATCGCCGACGAGGTCCAGACCGGCTTCGCGCGCACCGGCAAGATGTTCGCCATGCAGCACCACGACGTTGCCCCCGACCTGATGACGATGGCGAAGAGCCTCGCCGGCGGCTTCCCGCTTTCGGCGGTGACCGGCCGCGCGGAATTGATGGATGCGCCCGGCCCCGGCGGCCTTGGCGGCACCTATGCCGGCAATCCGCTCTCGATCGCCGCCGCCCATGCCGTGCTCGACGTCATCGCCGAGGAAGGGCTGTGCGAGCGCGCCAACCTGCTCGGCAACCGCCTGAAGCAGCGCCTGGCCGCGATCCGCGATCAGGTGCCGGAAATCGTCGATATCCGCGGCCCCGGCTTCATGAATGCCGTCGAGTTCCAGGACGTGACAACGAAGCTGCCGAGCGCCGCCTTCGCCGAGAAGGTGCGCCAGAAAGCGCTCGAGAAGGGCCTGATCCTGTTGACCTGCGGCGTCTATGGCAACGTCATCCGCTTCCTGGCGCCGATCACCATCCAGGACGAGGTCTTCGCCGAGGCGCTCGATATCCTGGAAGCCTCGATCCTCGACGTACGCGCCGCCGCCTGAAACGTCAGTTGTGCGGCGGCCGTGTCGCGGCCCCGAACGGAAAGCCGATGATGCGCATTTCCTCGGCTCCCGCCGCCTTGGTGCGCTCGAGGACGGCGAATATCTCAGCCGTCGCGTGCTCGCTCGCCTGAGCCAGGTCCTCGCCCCGGCATAGGCCTGCGACCAGCAGGGCGGTGAGCAGATCGCCCGTGCCGCAAGGCCGGATCGGCAGGCGCGCCGTCGGCATGCGCTGCAATCCGTGCGGCGAACACGCCACCGTCTCCACCGTATCGGCAGCGCTGTTGTCGAGCACGCATCCGGTCACCACGACCGCGCCGGTGCCGCGTGCCGACAGGATGCGCGCGGCCTCGCGCAGCGCGTCCGCCGAGCGCGCCTTGTGCTGGGCGAGAAGCTCCAATTCGTACTGGTTGGGCGTGGTGAGCGAGGCCATCGGCACGAGACGATCCCGAAACGCCTCGATCAAGCCGGCCTGTACGAACAGGCCGAGATCATCGTCGCCCATCACCGGATCGCAAACGTAGAGCAGCCTGGGATTGCGCCGTTTGGCGCGCTCGACGAACGCGGCGACCACGGCGGCGTTGCCGACCGATCCGAGATAGCCGCTGACGATCGCCGTCGCGGTATCGACCAGCCCGCGCTCCTCGACGCCGCGCAGCAAGCCCTCCACCAGATCGGGCTCCAGCACCTTGCCATGGGTGGTCGGATAATGCGGATGATTGGACAGCAGCGCCGTCGGCACCGCCGCGACCTCGAGCCCGCAGGCCTGCATGGGAAACACGGCGGCGCTGTTGCCGACATGGCCGTGGACGACCTGGCTCTGGATCGAGATGACCTGCTTCGGGGCGGCTTGCTTCGGCACGGCTTGCATCAGTTTCCCCCTGGCGCCAATCCGGGCCAATAATAGCCATCCGGCGTCGGGCGCTTGCCGAAAATCGCCTGGCCGACGCGCACCACGTCGGCGCCCTCCTCGATCGCCTCCTCGAAATCCCCCGACATGCCCATGGAGAGTTCGCTCAGCGCCGCGTTGCGCTTCATCGCCGCGTCGCGCAGCCGGCGCAACAGGCGGAAGCACGGCCGCACCCGCTCCATGTCGGAACTGAACAGCGCCAGCGTCATCAAGCCTTTCGGCCTGAGCCGTGGAAACTGCGTCAGCGTATCGACGAAAGGCAGCAGCGCATCGGGGTGGAGGCCGAACTTGCTGTCCTCGCCGGAGGTGTTGACCTGCACATAGACGTCGAGGAAACGATCCTCCCGCTCCAGCCGCTTGTTGATCAGTTCGGCCAGCCTGACGCTGTCGAGCGCATGGAACTCATGCGCGAAACGGGCGAGATACTTGATCTTGTTGCTCTGGAGATGCCCGACGATGCTCCACGCGATGGCAAGATCGCCAAGCGCCTCGTATTTGGCCATCGCCTCCTGGATCTTGTTCTCTCCGAAGGACGCGATGCCGGCCTGGTAAGCGAAGCGCAGGATATGCGCCGGCACGGTCTTGGTGATCGGTTGCAGCCTGACCGAGGCGCGGTCGCGGCCGGCGCGCGCGCAGGCACGCGCTATGCGCTCTTCGACGCTCGCCAGATTGGCCGTGAACATGGCGAGCGGGTCGGGGCCGAAGCGCGCGACATCCTCCGCCGAAAGATCACCCCCTGCCTCCCGCACCGTCATGCGCTGCCCCTCGCTCACCATCGCACACCCCCTTTGCGCCTGAAAACATCAGCCGCCGCCGCTTCGTCATGGCAGCGGACCGCCACCGCCCGACGACCGGCACGAATGGCTGCCGGTCATCAGCCGGCAGCATCCGGATCGAGCGGCACGCCGTCGGCGCGATCGCCTCAGGCAAGCCCCTCCGCCGTCAAGGCTGCCTTGACGGCCGGGCGCGCCAGCATGGTCTCGAAATGCCGCTGGCAATTGGCCGGGAGCGGCAGCTTCATAACCCGCACCGCCCAGTACTCGACATAGAACAGCGCCGCATCGGCGATCGAGAAGGCGCCGAGAACATAATCCTTGCCCGCCAGTTTCTTGTCCATCAGCGCGAAACCCTTCTCGGCAATGTCGCGCCCGCGCGTTTTCACCTGCTCGTGCAGCGCGTCATCGGGACCGAAATTGCCCGGCCGGAACAGCCTGGCGAAGCCCTGCATATGGATCGTGGCGACGACGTAATCCATGACCTCGAGGCAGCGCGCCAGGCCGTCGGGATCGGTCGGCACCAGCTTCTTGTCGGGCGCCGTCAAGGCCAGGTACATCGCGATCGCCTGAAACTCGGTGAGGATCGACTTGTCGTCCCGCACGAGCGTCGGCACCTTGGATTTCGGATTGATCGCCTTGTAGGCCTCGCCATACTGTTCCTGATCCGCGAAGCTCACGACCTGAACGTCATATGGCTTGCCGATCTCCGCCAAGATGACATGGATACCAACCGAACAGGCGCCTTTTGCATAATAGAGCTTCATCTCATTCTCCGGAATTCACCTGAGACGGCGCATGACTGCGTGCCGCTCCCGCCTGTCATAGGCCGTTCGCCCCTTCGATCCAATCGAAGATCAGGGGCGAACAGGCCGCTGGATGGCGGGGGCGTCGGCGAGGGTCCGTTCAGAGCCGGTTGACCGGCACCTTCAGCACCGGGCTGCCATCCTTGTCCTTCGGCACCTGGCCGGCGCGCATGTTGACCTGCAGCGACGGGATGATCAGCCGCGGCATGGCGAGCTTCTCGTCGCGGGCCTCCCGCATCGCCACGAATTCGTCCTCGCCGACGCCGTCCCGGACATGGATATTGTGCTGGCGCTCCTCGGCGACGGTGGTTTCCCAGCGGATCTCGCGGCCGTTCGGGCCGTAATCGTGGCAGATGAACAGCCGCGTCTCGCCGGGCAGCGCCAGCACGCGCTTGATCGAGCGGAACAGCGTGCGCGCGTCCCCGCCGGGGAAATCCGCGCGCGCCGAGCCGCCATCCGGCATGAACAGCGTATCGCCGATGAACGCGGCATCGCCGATGATATGCGTCGTGCAGGCCGGCGTATGCCCCGGCGTGTTCATGACGACAGCCGTCATGGCGCCGATCGTGTAGCTGTCGCCGTCGGCAAACAGGCGGTCGAATTGCGAGCCGTCGCGCTGGAATTCGGTGCCTTCGTTGAAGATCTTGCCGAACGTATCCTGGACGACGGTGATGTTCTCGCCGATGCCGAGCTTTCCTCCGAGCTTCTGCTGGATATAGGGCGCACCGGAGAGATGATCGGCATGGACATGGCTCTCGACGATCCATTCGAGCGTCCAGCCCTGCTCGACGATATAGCGCACGATCCGGTCCGCGCCCTCCGTCGTGATGCGGCCGGCGGCATAATCGATATCCATCACCGAATCGATCACCGCGCAGGCGGACGAGGCCGGGTCGCGCACAATATAGGAAATCGTGTTGGTCTGCTGGTCGAGGAAGGGCACGACCTCGGGCTTGACCGCAAGGTTGGGCGTGAAGGGCAGTGCGTCCATGGGCTGTTCCTCGTGTCTTCGCGTGGCCGGTCCAGGCGGCCGCTCCAAGCGGCCGATTCCGCCGATCATACGCCGTGGCGGCGCGCGCGTCGCAGAGGAAACGCCCGCCGGCGCAAGTCGCAAGCCTTCGGCAGCCTCCCGGTTAAAGCGCGTCCTGCCCCCGTTTTCAATTGATGCTTGATTTCAGAAGTTCGGCCTGCTCGACAAGAAGCTTTCGGAACCACAACTGATTATCCTCCGAGAACCGCCGCAACGGCCCTGTCAGCGCCAGCGCGCCGACAAACTCCCCCCGCTTGCCGAATAACGGCACCGAAACCGCCGCCGCATCCGCGTCCCGTTCGCCCAGCGACACGACGTAGCCCTGCTTCCTGACATTGTCGTATTTTGCGCTGACGCCGCCGGTATAAGCCATCAGGATATGGGCGCTCGCTCCCCGGTCCAGCGGCAGTTCCGCGCCCTCCTCGAGATGGGAGCGTATGACGTGGGTTCCGTTGACCCGGTACAGGCAGATGCGCTTGTCGCCCTCGCGGACATAGAGCGCCGCCGTCTCCCCGGTCTCCCCGCACAGGTAGCGCAGAACCGGGCGCACGAACTCCGCCAGATCGAAATTCGCCTGATAGAGCACGCCTAGCCGCCAAAGCGTATGCCCGAGCCAGAACGCGCCGGCCTGATCGCGCCTGATGTAGCCAAACCGCTCCAGCGAGGCCGCAAGGCGCAGGATCGTGCTCGGATACAACCCGGTCCGGCGCGACAACTCCGTGAGCGACAGGCTTCTGGTGCCGTCCGAGAACGCTCCGAGAATGGAGAACGCGCGCTCGACCGCCTCGACACGTTGCTCACCCGCCATTCGCCCCTCCAGATCACAGATACGGGTGTCGTTGAAGGACACGGCACGGCTTGACAAGCATTTTGCGGAAACCTACGCTGGCGTCAATAGAAACACGTTTCTGTCTAACAGAAATACAACAGCGACGTCAAGCCGAGCGGAACCGGGAAATCGGCTGCAATCAGGGAGGAAAAGATGATGCAAAATCGCCGTGCATTTTTGAAAACCGCCGCGTTAGCCGGGCTGTCCAGCCCCTTGATCCTGCGTAGCGGCGCTGCATTGGCAGCCAATTATCAGGCCTACACCTACCTGACCGTCGCCGATAAGCCGGGCGTCATTGGCCTGCAATCCATCGCCGACGCCCTCACCAAGGCATCCGGCGACGCGATCAAGATTCAGGTCAATCTGGGCGGATCGCTGCCGATCAAGGCTTCCGATACGACCCAGGCCCTCGGCGATGGCGTCATCAAACTCGCCGACAACCAGTTTTACCTTGGCGTCGTGCCGATCGCCGGGCTGTTGCGCCTGCCGATGCTGGTCTCGGACGTGGCGGAATACGAAAAGGCCTACGCAGTGCTGAAACCGTATCTCAAGAGCGGCTTCTCCAGGCAGGGCGTGACCGTGATCGGCCACTACGTGTATCCGCCGCAGGTCATCTGGGGGGTGAAGGAAATCCGCTCGCTCGCCGATCTCGATGGCAAGAAGATCCGCGTCACTTCGGCGGAGCAAGGCAAATTCGTCGAACAGTTCGGCGGTTTCCCAATCACGCTTCCCTCGTCCGAACTCGCGCCCTCGCTGCAGCGCAACCTGATAGACGGCCTGATCACGGCATCGGCCGGCGGCGCGCGCACCCTCGGCGATCTGCTGAAATACAACTACCGCATCAACACATCGACCGTGGACAGCATGTATATGGTCAATAACGACTTCCTGGACGGCCTGAAGCAGCCGGAGCGCGAGGCCCTCCTTGCCGCAGCGGATAAGGGCGGCAAGCAGGCAACCGAGCTCCTGGCCAAGGAAGAGCCGGTCTGGACCGAGAAGTTGCAGAAACAGGGCATCACCGTCACGGCCGCCGATCCCAAGGACGTCGCGAAAGCGACCAAGGAGCTCTCGGGCTATTGGGGTGAATGGGCGAAGCAGAAGGGCGGCAAGGCCCCCGAGGCGCTCGCCGCCATCCGCAAGGTGCTCGGTAAATGAGCGAGGATCGGCCCGGCGAAAGCGGTAGCGCCACCGGCCGGCTCCTCACGCCGCTGTTTCGCATCGCGGCAGCCTTGGCGGACCTTTCCATCGTCGTGATGGTGGTGATCATGGGCGTTGAAATCGCCCTCCGCCAAGGTTTCAACGCCTCACTGGGGATCTCGGACGAGGTCTCCGGTTACCTGCTCGTCTCCATGACGTGTTTCGGCATCGCGATAGCCATCCGTCACGAGGCGCTGTTTCGCTTTGATTATATCGTCCTGTCCATCCCCGACAGATTACGCACGATATACCTTCGGGTTCTTTACCTTCTGGCGTTGGCGACGACACTTGTCCTTTTCCAATACCTTATCGTCTATGTATCCCACTCGATCCATCGCGGCGTCGTCTCTGACGGAATGTATGCGATTCCCCTTTGGATTCCCCAGATCAGCATGCCGATCGGCTTTGGCTTCGTCATCCTCGCGATCGTCGAGAAGCTCATTCACCCGATTTCGGAGGCCGAATAATGCTCAACCTCCTGCTGGTCATGATGCTGTTCATGCTGCTGCTGTTCAGCGGCCTGTGGATTCCGTTCGCGATCGCGATCCCCTCGCTTGTCTACATCCTGCTGGTGCAGGGCTGGCCGGGGCTGAACGCCCTCGGCTTCGTCACCTGGAGCAGCCTCAACTCGTTCACGCTGACGGCAATTCCGCTGTTCCTGCTGCTCGCGGAACTGCTGATCCGCTCAGGCGTGGCGACGCGCGTCTATGACGGCCTGTCCCGCATCGTCCGGCATCTTCCCGGCGGCTTGCTGCAAACCAATATCGCCGGCTGCGCCATTTTCAGCGCGATCAGCGGCTCGAGCGTCGCCACCGCCGCGGGCATCGGCTCGGTCGCCATGCCGCAACTGCTCCGGCGCGGCTACTCGAGAACGATGGCGGCCGGCAGCCTCGCGGCGGGCGGCACGCTCGGCATCTTGATCCCGCCTTCCATCGCGATGATCGTCTACGGGTCCTTCACCGATACATCCGTGGCGAAACTGTTCTTTGCCGGGCTCCTGCCCGGGCTGCTGATGACGGCCGTGTTCATGGCATATATCGCGGCAAGCGCCTTGCTGAGCCCGAATATCGTGCCCCGCGCCGGCGACTCGTCCGACGGCCATATCGCCATCTTTTCCCTTCGCACCGCCTCCGATGTCCTGCCCTTCGTCGTGCTGATCGGGCTGACGCTGGGTTCCATCTATGTCGGCGTCGTAACGCCCACGGAAGCCGCCGCCTTCGGCTGCCTCCTCACCCTGGTGATCGGCAAGATCTGGGGCACGCTCGACTGGGCCATCCTGCGCGGCAGCATCCGGCGCGCCATGATCGCCGGCGCCTCGTTGATGTTCATCATCTACGCCGCGCAGATATTTTCCTATGCCGTCAGCATCGATGGCGTCGGCGAGCGCCTCACGAAAACCTTCGTCGACATGAACCTCAGCAAGAACGAACTGCTCGGCGCGATCGTGGTTCTGTTCCTGATTCTCGGCTGCTTCGTCGAATCCATCGGCATCATGGTGATCACCCTGCCGCTGCTCTATCCGATCCTGAACAGCTTCGGGGTCGACCTGATCTGGTTCGGCGTGATGATGGTGATCCTGATCGAGATCGGCCAGCTTACCCCGCCGCTCGGCATCAATCTCTTCGTCATACAGAGCATCTGGGACGGCAAGCTCGGCGAGGTCATCAGGGGGGTCGTGCCCTTCTTCTTCCTGATGTTTGTCGTGCTTTGCCTGATCTGGCTTTTTCCGGAGATCGCGACATGGCTGCCGAGCAGGATGTGATGCCGTCTCGCTCCGGCACGGTGATCGTCGAGGAACGATCCGGATGGGCGATATTGCGCATAGCGCGTGCCGCCAAACGCAACGCGCTCGACCGCGCCACGCGGCTGGCGCTGCTCGCGGCTCTCGATGCGCTGCGCGGCGGCGTTCGCGCCGTCGTGCTCACGGGAACGGACAGGAGCTTCTGCGCCGGTCTCGATCTCAAGGAACGCGCCGCCGAGCGGCAGGCCGGCCGCCCCGATAGCGCCGGTGAGGAGGCGATCGCACTCAACATGGCGATCCGCAACCACCCGGCTGTTTTCATCGCCGCGGTGAACGGCCTTGCGCTTGGTGCCGGGGTGACGCTGATCAATTTCTGCGATCTAGCGATCATGGCGGAGGACGCCGAACTCGGCACGCCCGAGATCGGTTTCGCAACCTATGCCAGCATGGCCGGACCGACCTCGCAGATCCTGCTCAATCGCAAGCGGGCGGCCTGGATGCTCCTCGCCACCGACCGGATCACGGCCCGTGAGGCCCGCGACTGGGGCCTCGTCAACGAGCTGTCCACCGGCCGGCAACTCCTGGCGCGCGCCAGCGAACTTGCCGCCCGCATCGCCGGCTTCGACCCGGTCGCGCTCGCCGAAACCAAGAAAGCGCTTGATCGCGTTCCGGCCGAGATCGCCGGCTGGCACGAGGCCATCGCCTACGGCCAGACCGTCAATCGGGCGATCGGCGCGGTGCGGTCGGCGACGGAGAGCCCAACATGACCAACATGACGATGCCGGCCGATGCCGGCCGGCACCCGAAAGCCTTTGCGGAATTGATGCGCGTGCGCGGATTGCCGCTGCCTGCGGCAGGCGCGGTTCGCATCACTGGCGCCGATCCTTTCTATCGCACGCCGTTCCGCATCGGCGAGACCGTTGCGGCGGCGCTGGCAGCGATCGGGACGGCCGCGAGCGATATCTGGGAACTGCGCACCGGCCGCCGGCAACGCGTGGCGATCGATGTCCGTCATGCGGCGGCAACCCTGCGCACCGTCGATTATTCGCGCCGCAGAGGTCGAGACGGGCTGTTCCAGCCGATACCGATCCCTGACGCGATGGCGCATATGTTGACGGTGACGCAACCGTGGCCGGCCCGGGACGGCCGCTGGTTCCTGCCGCATCTCAATCTGCAGCACCTTGCCGCCCGCGTGCTTGGCGTCCTGGAATGCGAGAATACGCCGGCGGGCGTCGCTGCCGCCGTGGCGCGCTGGAACGCCGGGGAGCTCGAGGAAGCGATCGCGGGCGCGCGCGCCTGCGGCGGCGTCATTCGCACGCGCCAGGAATGGCGCGCTCATGCGCAAGGCCGTTTCCTGGCGGCACGCCCGGTCGTCAACATCGTCAAGGTGGCCGACAGCGCGCCCATGCCGTTTCCCGCCGGCGACCGCCCGCTTTCGGGCATTCGCGCGCTCGACCTGACGCGGATTCTTGCCGGACCGATCGCCGGCCGATCGCTCGCCGAACACGGCGCCGATGTGCTGATGGTCACCGCCCCCCACCTGCCGCAGGCCTCAGGGCATGTGCGCGACACGAGCCACGGCAAGCGCAGTTGCTTTCTCGATCTGAGAATGCCGGCCGACGCGGATCGGTTCGCGGCGCTGATCAATGACGCCGATGTCTTCATCGACGGCTATCGCCCGGGCGTTCTCGACAAGTTCGGCTTCGGCGCGCAGGCGCTCCTGGCCCGCAGGCCCGGCCTGATCTATCTGGCCATCGACTGTTTCGGCCCCGGCGGCCCTTTCGCCGGGCGCGCCGGCTGGGAGCAGGTTGCACAGGCGGTCACGGGCGTCTGCCAAACCTATGGCGAGCTGACGAATGGCGGCAAGCCGAAGCTCGTCTTCGCGCCCATGTGCGACTACACCACCGGTTATCTTGCAGCCTACGGCACGATGCTGGCGCTGGCACGGCGCGCCCGCGAAGGCGGCAGCTACCGCGTGGAAGTGTCTCTGTGCCGCTCCGCGATGTTCATCCAGGATCAAGGCCTGCTGGAGCAATTCGCCGACGCCCCCGAGCGGCTTTCCGGTGAGGAACTCGGGGCCCTCTCGGTCGAGGCCGATACGCCTTACGGCAGGTTGCGCACGCTCGGGCCTGTGCTGGCCATGTCGGAGACACCATGTCACTGGGCGCGTCCGACGCCCGAACTCGGCGGCGACGCGCCCCAGTGGTCAAATTGACGAGCAATCACCCTGACCCTCGCCCTGTCGCCATCTCGAAACCAGGAGAAAGCGGCATGTCTGATCGCAATTCGATCGACGTCATCGTCAGTGAAGTCGGCCCGCGCGACGGCCTTCAAAGCGTCAAGCGCACCATGCCGACCCAGGCGAAAATCGCCTGGATCACCGCTCTCGCCAATGCGGGTCTGCCGGAAATCGAGGTCGGCTCCTTCGTCTCGCCGCGCCTGCTGCCGCAAATGGCCGACGCCGCCGATGTGGTGCGGGCCGCGCTGCGACTGGGGAACACCGCCATTCTGGCGCTCGTCCCCAACCGGAAGGGCGCAGAACGCGCCTTCGCGGCCGGCACGCCACGCGTCACCATGCCGGTTTCGGCCTCGCGGCTGCATTCGCAGTCCAACATCAACATGTCGCCGGAGCAGGCGATCGATCAGGTCGCTGCCGTGGTCGATTTGCGCGACAGCCTGCCGGTCACGCCCGCCGGAACCAGGCCGCTCGTCGAAGTCGGCATTTCAACCGCCTTCGGATGCACCATGGAAGGGCCGGTTGCCGAGGATTGGGTGATCGCGCTCGCTGTCATGGCGGCGAAGGCCGGCGCCGATACCGTCAACCTGTCCGATACCACCGGAATGGGGAACCCGGCGCAGGTCAAACGCCTGTTTGCGCGCTTGCAGCGCGAACTCGGGGACAAGGCCGGCGGCGCGCATTTCCACAATACGCGCGGCCAGGGGCTGGCGAATGTCGTCGCGGCGCTGGAAGTGGGCGTGACAACCTTCGATTCATCGCAGGCCGGGCTCGGCGGCTGCCCCTACGCGCCGGGCGCAACCGGCAACATCGTGACCGAAGACCTCGCCTTCCTGCTGGAGGCCATGGGGCTGAGGACCGGCATCGACATCGAAAAGCTCGCCGCGGCGCGCTCCCTCATTCTGGAGGGCCTGCCCGAGGAACCGCTTTACGGCCATGTCGCCGATGCCGGCCTGCCCAAGGGGTTTGTCTATGCCGCGACACGGAGCGTCGCATGACCCTTTCGCAAAATCCGGCGCTTCCCCTGAGCGGCATCCGCGTGGTCGAATTCTCGCATATGATCATGGGGCCGTCCTCCGGGCTGATCCTGGCCGATCTCGGCGCCGACGTGATCAAGGTCGAACCGACCGGATCGGGGGACAATACCCGGCGGCTGGTCGGTTCCGGCGCCGGCTTCTTCGTCACCTTCAATCGCAACAAGCGCTCGATACAGGTCGATCTGAAGAGCGAGAAGGGGCTTGCCTTCGTCAAGCGCCTGATCGGGGCAAGCGACGTCGTGACCGAGAACTTCCGGCCGGGAGCCCTGGACGGGATGGGGCTGGGATATGACGCATTGAGCGCCGCCAACCCCCGCCTGATCTACTGCTCGCTCAAAGGTTTTCTCGAAGGCCCCTACGAGCAACGCACCGCGCTGGATGAGGTCGTGCAGATGATGGGCGGCCTGGCCTACATGACCGGGCCGCCGGGCCGGCCGTTGCGCGCCGGCGCCTCGGTCAACGACATCATGGGCGGCATGTTCGCCGTCATCGGCATCCTGGCGGCGCTTCAGGAAAGAGGCGGCACCGGAGCCGGCCGGGAAATTAGGGTCGGCCTGTTCGAGAACAACATGCTGCTGGTTGCCCCGCACATGATGCAATATGCCGTGACGGGGCTGGCCCCCGCGCCGATGCCGAACCGCATCTCGGCCTGGGCGGTCTATGACGTGTTCGACACCGCCGATGACGAGCAGGTTTTCATTGGCGTCGTGACGGATACGCAATGGGCGATCTTCTGCGACGAGTTCGGGCTTGCCGCGCTCAAGGCCGATCCGGCGCTACACTCCAATCGCGACCGCGTGCTGGCACGCGCGCAGTTCATGCCCCGGTTGCACGCGCTGTTCAAAACCCTGTCTCGCGCCACGATCCTGGAGACATGCGAGCGCCTCGGCCTGCCGTTCGCGCCGATCAACCGGCCGGAAGACATGTTCGACGACCCCCATCTCAACTATCCCGGCGCCATGACCGAGGTGACGTTGGCCGACGGCCGCAAGAGCAAGGTGCCCGTGTTGCCGCTGGCTTTCGACGGCAGGCGGTTCGGTCGCTATCGGGATGTTCCAAAAGCCGGCGAACATTCCGCCGAAGTGGCTCATGAGATCGGTCTCGACGATGCGGCGATCGAGGACCTCCTGCGCAGCGGCGTGATCGCCGATACAAGCGGCGATCCGCATTGATTCCCGAGGAAGCCAGCCATGATGTGGATCGAGACACCGCCGAAACTGATCGAGACGAGCATCTTCACGCGCATGCCCGACCGGTATCGCCGCCCCGGCGCCGCCAGCCGCTGGGCCGATGCGAATAAGGCCGGCCTGCCGGTCGACTGTTTCATAGAGGGGCCGGCTTTCGATCGGGACGGCAATCTCCATATCGTCGACATCCCCTTTGGCCGCATTTTTCGCATATCGCCCGGCGGCGAATGGACGTTGCTTGTCGAATATGACGGCTGGCCCAACGGCCTGAAGATCGGGCGCGACGGCCGCATCCTCGTGGCGGACTATCGGCACGGCTTGATGGAACTGGACGCCGGCAGCGGGGCGATAAAACCGCTGCTGACGAGCCGCAATTCCGAATCCTTCAAAGGGTGCAACGACCTGCATATCGCGTCGAACGGCGACGTCTATTTCACCGACCAGGGGCAAACCGGCCTTCATGACCCGACAGGGCGCGTCTACCGGCTGCGCACGACAGGGCAACTGGACTGCCTGCTGACGACCGGCATCAGCCCCAACGGCCTCGTGCTTGATCCGAGCGAAACCGTGCTCTTCGTGGCGATGACCCGGGACAATGCCGTCTGGCGCGTGCCGTTGATGAAGGACGGCGGCATTTCCAAGGTCGGGCGCTTCTGCTCGATGTTCGGCACCAGCGGCCCGGACGGACTGGCGATGGATCGGCACGGCAACCTGTTTGTCGCGCATGCGTCCTTGGGCTCGGTTTTCGTGTTCGCGCCGAACGGAGAACTATCGGCGCGCATCCGGTCCTGCGCCGGCGCGACCACGACAAATCTGGCTTTCGACCCGGCGGGGACGCGGCTCGTCATCAGCGAATCAGCGACGGGGTCGGTTCTGTCGGCAAGCTTGTAGATGGTCCGATAGCCGGTCGGCAGCCGCGGTTCACTCGGCCGTCCAGCCGCCATCGATGATCAGGTGGCTGCCGGTCATCAGGGCGGAGGCGTCGCTTGCCAGGAAGATCGCGGCGCCGATCAGGTCGGCCGGGGTGCCGAGCCGTCCGAGCTTGATCTTGGCGAGCACGCCGGCGCGGAACGATTCATCAGCCAGGAAACCCGCCGTCATCGGCGTCTCGATGAAGGTCGGGCAGATGGTGTTCACCCGGATGCCGAACCGGGCGAGGTCGAGCGCTGCCGCCTTGGTCATGCCCTCGAGGGCGAATTTGCTGGCGCAGTAGACGCTGCGCCCGGCGCCGCCGACATGGCCCATCTGGCTCGACATGTTGATGATCGAGCCGCCTGCCCCTTTTGCTATCATGCCGCGCGCCACCGTCTGGGCGGCGAAGAACGCCGCGCGCAGGTTGAGATCGACAACCGTGTCGAAATTGTCCTCGCTGACGTCCTGGAAGGCTTGTGGGCGGTTCGTGCCGGCATTGTTGAGGAACACGTCGAACGGGCCGGCCTTTTCGGCCATCGCCCGGAACGCCGCCACATCGGTGACATCGGCGGCCAGCGAACAGGCGCGGCCGCCCTTGCCGCGGATGCCGGCAGCAACCGCTTCGACTTCCGCGCCGGTGCGGGCGACGAGCGTGACCTCGGCGCCGGCTTCCGCCAGCGCCCTGGCCAGGGCCTCGCCAATGCCCCTGCCCGCTCCCGTCACCAGGGCGCGCTTGCCCGCCAGGCTGAACAAATCCGCCACCATTACTCGGCCGCCGTGGCGTAGGGCACGTTCTTGCCGCCATAGCGGCGCACGCGGATGTTGGCCTGTTCGGCATGGCCCGAAAAGCCCTCGAGCATGCACAGGCGCGAGCAATATTCGCCGATCATGGCCGAAGCCTCGTCGGTCAGCACGCGCTGATAGGTGCAGGTCTTGAGGAATTTTCCGACCCACAGACCGCCGGTATAGCGCGCCGCCTTCTTGGTCGGCAGCGTGTGGTTGGTGCCGATGACCTTGTCGCCAAAGGCGACATTGGTGCGCGCGCCAAGGAACAACGCGCCGTAATTGGTCATGTTGTTCAGGAAATAGTCGGGATCGCGCGTCATGACCTGCACGTGTTCGGAGGCGATGTCGTCGGCGACCTTGACCATCTCCTCCTCGCTCTCGCACAGGATCACCTCGCCGAAATCCTGCCAGGCCTGGCGCGCCACCTTGGCCGTCGGCAGGATTGTCAGCAGCCGCTCGATCTCGGCCATGGTGTCGCGCGCGAGCTTTTCGGAATTCGTCAGCAGCACCGCCGGCGAGGTCGGGCCATGCTCGGCCTGGCCGAGCAGGTCGGTGGCGCAGATTTCGCCGTCGACGGTGTCATCGGCGATGACCAGCGTCTCGGTCGGGCCAGCGAACAGGTCGATGCCGACGCGGCCGTAAAGCTGGCGCTTGGCCTCGGCGACATAGGCGTTGCCGGGGCCGATCAACATGTCGACGGCGCGGATCGTCTCGGTGCCGAGCGCCATGGCGCCGATCGCCTGTACGCCGCCGAGCGCATAGATCACGTCGGCGCCGGCCAGATGCTGCGCCGCGACGATGGCCGGCGCCGGCCGGCCCTCGAAGGGCGGCGCGCAGGTCGCAACGAACGGCACGCCGGCGACCTTGGCCGTCACCACCGACATATGCGCCGAAGCGAGCATCGGATATTTGCCGCCCGGCACGTAGCTGCCAATCGCGTTGACCGGGATGTTCTTGTGGCCGAGCACGATGCCCGGCAGCGTCTCGACCTCGATATCCTTGATCGCCGCGCGCTGATGCTCGGCGAAGTTGCGCACCTGCGCCTGCGCGAACTTGATATCCTCGATGTCACGCGCCGAAAGCTCGGCCAGGCAGGCGCGGATTTCCTTGTCGGTCAGGCGATAGTCGCTGCGGTCCCAGCCGTCGAACTTGTTCGACAACTCGCGCACCGCCTTGTCTCCGCGCACCTTGATGTCGAGGAGAAGCTGTTCGACGGTCGCCCGCACCTTCAGGTCGGCCTCGTCGCGATCGCCTTGCGTCATCGAGGTCTTGAGCCACTGAGCCATTGCATATCCTTCCTGCGGGAACCTCGTCCCCAATCCTGCTTGAAATACCCCGTCCCGTCGGTTTCCCGCGACGCTCAGCGCGAGGTCTGGCGCTTCAGCTTCTCGACGAGTTGCGAGGCAATCAGTGAAATCACGAAATAGGCCGCCGCGGCGGCAAGATACATCTCGACCAGCCGGCCATTGATCTGCGCCATCTTGGAGGCGGCGCCGAGCAGGTCGGTCAGCGACAGGACATAGACCAGCGAGGTATCCTGGAACAGGATGATCGTCTGGCTGAGGATGATCGGGCTCGCCGCCCGGATCACCTGCGGCAGGATGACGAGGCGATAGGTCTGGAACACGTTCAGCGACAGGGCGCGCGACGCCTCGTTCTGCCCGGCAGGCACCGCGCGCAGGCCGGTGCGGATGATCTCGGAATAATACGCCGCCTCGAACAGGCCGAAGGTGATGTAGGCCGTGGCGTTCGCCCCGATCGGCACCGGCCGGCTGCTGCCGGTCAGGTGACCGACAATGATCGGCACCAGGAAGAAGAACCAGAACAGCACCATGATCAGCGGGATCGAGCGCATCAGCGCGACATAGACCTTGGCCGCCTGGCTGAAGACGGGAAGCTCGAGATGCTGGACGAGCGCCAGCACGATGCCGAGCGCCATGCCGATGGCGAAGGCGGCCGCCGTCAGGCTCAGCGTGAACTTGAGACCCTCCCAGAGATAGGGTGTGGCCTGCCAGATGATGGAGGTGTCGAATTCCATCAGGACGCTCCCCCCACGCGCCGCAAGGCGCCGAGATTCAGCCCATTCCAGGTCCTCTGGCGGCGGCGCACGGGCCCGCGCGCCGAACTAAGCCCCGGAATCTGCAACCTGCGGTCGATGACGCTCATCAGCCGGTAGGCGACCAGCGCCAGGGCGAGATAGATCACCGTCGCCCAGGCGAAAGCCGCGAAGGTCTGGAACGTCGCCTCGCTGATCTGGCGCGCCGCCGCCGTCAGCTCGATGACGCCGATCGTCAGCGCGACCGAGGTGTTCTTGTAGATGCCCATCACTTCGCTGGTCAGGCTCGGCACGATCATGCGCAGCGCCTGCGGCACCAGCACGAGCCGATATGTCAGCCCTGGCCTCAGGCCGAGCGCGGCGGCTGCCTCGCTCTGCCCTTGCGGCAGCGCCTCGATGCCGGCGCGGACCTGCTCGGCGACGCGTGCAGCCGTATAGAAGCTCAGGCAGGCCAGCGCCGGGACGAACGCGCCCCAGGGCGGCGCTATCTGCTTCAGCCAGGTGCCGGCCGCCGTCGGGATCACTTCCGGCAGCACGAAATACCACAGGAAGAGCTGCACCAGCAGCGGCACGTTGCGGAACAGCTCGACATAGGCGCGCGCGATCGGCCGGATCAGGCTGCCGCGCCGGGTCCGGCCGACGCCGACGACGATGCCGATGGCGAAGGCGAACCACCAGCCGAAAAAGGCCAGCGCCAACGTCCAGCCGAGGCCCGACAGCAGCCACTCGATATAGAGCAAGCCGTCAGGCCCGCGTTCGAAGAGCAGATCGAACAACGGACCCTCCCAGATCGCGATGCGTTCGGACGGCGCCGCCCGGGCGCATCGGCGTGAGCGATTTCAACTGTCCGGGAACCAAATACCACGAATGGCCAGATCGGCCTCCCGGCTCCCGCGCCGCAGGTGGCGCCAGCCGGCAGGCAGGCCGGCTGGCGCGTGACCAGCGATCAGTCGGTCAGGGCATCGCTCGGCTTGGCGACGCGCGCCTTGAGCGCCGCACTCATCGGCAGGGCGAGGTTCTGGCCGTTCGGCGGAATCGGCTGGGTGAACCATTTGTCGTAGAGCTTGGTGAACGCACCCGACGCCATCTTTTCCTTGATCGCGCCATCGACGATCGCCTTGAACCCGGCATCGCCCTTCGGCATCATGAGGCCGTAATAGTCGGTGCCGCCGAAATGCTCGGGCAGGAACATCAGCGCCGAGGGGTCGGGCGAGGCAGCGACGAGGCCCGCCTGCAGGATATTGTCCTCGAACCAGGCCACGGCGCGGCCGGTGCGGACCATCAGCAGCGATTCCGCCTGATCCTTGGGCTGCACGAAGACGAGGTCGAGCTTCTCGTCCTTGTTGATCTTCTGGGCGGTGGCGTAGTTATACGAACCCTGCGTCACCGCCACCGTCTTGCCCTTCAGCTCGGCGACATGCTTGATGCCCGAAGCCTTGGTGGTGAGCCAGCTCGTCTGGCCGGCGAAGGTCGCGACCGAGAACGCGACCTGCTTCTGGCGGTCGGCGGAATTGGTCGTGCTGCCGCATTCGAGATCGACGGTGCCGCTCTGGATCAGCGGAATGCGGTTCGACGGGTTGACCGCCGTCATGTTGACCTTGAGGTTCGGCATCTTGAGGTCGGTCTTGAGCTTTTCGACGACCGCCATGCACAGGTCGATCGAAATGCCGACCGGCTTCTGATCCGAACCCAGATAGGAGAACGGCACCGAGGATTCGCGATAGCCGAGCGTGATCTCGCCGGAATTCTTGATCTTGTCGAGCGTGGCGCTGGCCGCGCTCGCGGCGGTCGAAAATCCGAGTGCGGCGAGCAGCACTGCCGGAAGTGTCAGTCGTCGTGCGTTGGTCATGATCGTATCCCCCTGTGCGCCGGGCGCCTGCCGGTGCGGTTTCGGTCGGGTTTTCCCCACAGGCGTTCGCCGCCCTTTCTGCGTGGGAAATGACAAGACCGCCCCCGAGGATCGAGCCCGGGAGCGGCCGGTTTCTGTCACGCGGCCTTGCTGCGTGCCATTTCGTCGAGACTGTCGCGCAGCGACTTCTCGAGGATGTCCACCGCCTGGTCGATCTCGGCATGCGACACCGTGAGCGGCGGCGCGATGCGCCAGACCGAACCACGCTCGGGGCGGCGGCGGATGTTCATGCTCAGGCCGTTCTCGAAGCATTTCTGCGTGGTCAGCGCGCCGAGCGCATGGGCGGGAGCGCGCGAGGCACGGTCCGTCACCAGTTCCACGCCCATCAGCAGGCCGAGGCCGCGAACGTCGCCGATCACCTCGTATTTCTGCTGCAACTCCTCGAAGCGGCCCTTGAGGTAGGCGCCCATCACGTTGGCGCGCTCGACCAGCTTCTCGCGCGTGATGACGTCGAGCACGGCGAGGCCGACCTCGGCCGTCAGCGGATCGGAGACGTGGCTGGTATAGTAGGCGAACTTCCGGGAATGGATCCTGTCCTCGATCTTCGCCGTCGTCGCCACGGCTGCGAGCGGCAGGCCGCCGCCGAGCGTCTTCGACATCGTCATGATGTCGGGCACCACGCCGAAATACTCCGAGCCGGTCTTGGTGCCGATGCGCGCGAAGGCAGTCTGGGCTTCGTCGAAGATCAGCAGCATGCCGCGATCGTCGGCCGCCTTGCGCAGCGCCTGCAGGAAGGCTTTCGGCGGCACCAGCACGCCGCCGGCGCTGATCACCGGCTCGACGATAATCGCGGCGCCGCGCCCGGCCGACTGCATGTCGAACATCTTCAGCGCCACGTCGAGATTGGCGAGCGCATCCTCTTCCGGCGACAGGCCCTTGTTGTAGGGACGGTAGGAATTCGGCTCCGGGATGACGAACACGCCCGGCGCCGGCACGCCGTAGCCCTTGCGGTCGCTCGCCATCGAGACGGCGCTCGCGCCACCGGTAATGCCGTGCCAGGAGCCGCCAAGCGCCAGGATTTCGTAGCCGTCGGCGTACATCTTCGCCATGCGCAGGGCGACCTCGGTCGCCTCCGAGCCGGTGTTGATGAAGATCGTGCGCTTCAGGTCGCCGGGCAGCCAGTCGCGCGCCAGCGTCTGGGCAAGCTCCGCCACCACTTCCGGGATCATGCCGCTGAAGAAATGGAACGCCTTGTCGCCGGCGCGATGCACCGCCTCGACGATGGCCGGGTGGTTGTGGCCGATCGTGGCGCACATCTGCCCGGAGGTGAAATCGAGATATTCGCGCCCCTTGGAATCCTTGACCACCGTGCCCTTGGCCGACCGGAACAGGGCGGGGAAGACGTCGCCGCCGTAGCGCACGAGATATTCCTTGGATGCTTCCAGAAGTGCGTCGCTCATGTCCTTCTCCCTCAATGCGTCGGCGCGGTCCGCGCCCATAACCCGATGCGCCGAAACGGCTCGCTGCCGACAGGCGCGGCGCACGACTTGTGTTGCACGATCTGCTAAGAAGCATGCTAGGGACCGCGGCGCGGGGCCAGCGGAAATAACTCAGCACTCCATCAACTGGATTCATCGGCTGCCTTGAAAAGACGTCGAATTCCACCACTCAAATCCCTGCTGGCCTTCGAGGCGGCCTCGCGGCACGAGAGCTTCGCGCGTGCGGCCGAGGAACTTGGCGTGACCCCGTCGGCGGTCAGCCATCACATCCAGCTCATCGAGGATTTCCTCGGCGTGAAACTGTTCCTGCGCCATGGCGGCCGCGTGTCCCTGACCAGCGATGGCAGGATCTACGCCCGGGAACTCGAGCGCGCCTTTGACGTGATCGCCGGCGCGACGACGCTGCTGGCGCCGCAATCCCAGCACGGCCATCTCGTCATCGCGGCCGGCATGAGCTTCGCCGCGAAATGGCTGCAACCGCGCCTGTCGGAGTTCCAGCGCGCCTATCCCGATGTCAGGATCAGGCTGTCGACGCTGTCGGGAACCGACGAACTCGATGCCGACAGGTTCGATATCGCCATTGCCTACGAGCGTCCCGCCACGACCAGGCACAGCGTCGAGCCGTTGCTGGTCGAGCGCCTGCGCCCGCTGTGCAGCCCGGCGCTCGCCGAACAGATCGGCCTGCGCACCCTGTCCGACCTGTCGCGCGCCACCTTGATCCATTCGCGCAACGCGGTGACGTGGCGCGATTACCTGCACCGCCTCGGCATGGACGCGTTGCGCCCGGCGAACGAGTTCTGGCTCGACCGCTCG
>ERZ778018.383-NODE-383-length-71093-cov-34.594344_pt1 | contig 71093 bp, 69 predicted proteins | sample MGYA00375748_ERZ778018 | MGnify/ENA primary metagenome ERZ778018 (study PRJEB29350, sample SAMN05509839) | bioreactor metagenome | biome: bioreactor; material: wastewater | place: South Africa: University of Cape Town | collected 2014-04-22 ... | reverse complement strand
CCAACACCTGCGCCTGATCCGGCAGCAGGGCGGCGAACAGGTCGCGCGCCTTATGGGCATCGCCGCATTGTCCGGTCCTCAATGCGAGGTTATTTCGCGTCCTGAGCACGTCCGGATGGACGGGGCCCAACACCCGCTCCTGATCCGGCAGCAGGGTGGCGAACAGGTCGCGCGCTTTATGGGCATCACCAGATTGTCCCGTCCAATATGCGAGATTGCCCCGCGCCCTGAGCACGTCCGGATGGTCGGGGCCCAACACCTGCGCCTGATCCGGCAGCAGGGCGGCGAACAGGTCGCGCGCCTTATGAGCATCGCCGCATTGTCCGGTCCACCATGCGAGGTTATTTCGCGTAGTGAGCACGTCCGGATGATCGGGGCCCAATACCTGCGCCTGATCCGGCAGCAGTTCGGCGAACAGGTCACGCGCTTCCCGAGCATCGCCGCATTGCCCTATCTCGCGCGCGAGGTTGCCCCGCGTCCTGAGCACTTCCAGATGGCCGGCGCCCAGCACCTGCTCTCGGTCCGGCAAGAGGGCGGCGAACAGGTCGCGCGCTTCCCGGGCCTCGCCGCATTGCCCGGTCCACCAGGCAAGGTTATTTCGCGTCGTGAGCACATCCGGATGATCGACGCCCAGCACCCGCTTCTGATCCGGCAGCAGTTCGGCGAACAGGTCACGCGCTTCCCGGGCCTCGCCGCATTGCCCGGTCCACCATGCGAGGTTGCTCCGCGTTAAGAGCACATCCGGATGGTGGGGGCCCAGCACTCGCGCCTGATCCGGCAGGAGATCGGCGAACAGGTCACGTGCCTTATGAGTATCACCGGATTGTCCCGTCCAGTACGCGAGGTTGCCCCGTGTCCTGAGCACGTCCAGATGGTCGGGGCCCAACACTCGCGCCTGATCCGGCAGCAGGGCGGCGAACAGGTCGCGCGCCTTATGGGCATCACCGGATTCCCCCGCCCAGTACGCGAGGTTGCCTCGTGCCCTGAGCACATCCGGATGGTCGGCGCCCAGCATTCGCTCTCGGTCCGGAAGTAGGGCGGCGAACAGGTCACGCGCCTTATGGCCATCGCCGCATTGCCCGGTCCACCATGCGAGATTGCTCCGCGTCCTGAGCACGTCCGGATGGCCGGCGCCCAGCACCCGCTTCTGATCCGGCAGTAGGGTGTCGAACAGGTCACGCGCCTTATGAGCATCGCCGCATTGCCCGGTCCACCATGCGAGATTGCCCCGCGTCCTGAGCACGTCCGGATGGCCGACGCCCAGCACCCGCTCCTGATCCGGCAGTAGAGCGTCGAACAGACTGCGCGCCTTATGGGCATCACCGGATTCCCCCGCCCAGTACGCGAGGTTGTACCGCGTTGCGAGCATATCCGGATGATCAGATTTCAGAACCTTATTTAGAATCCGATTCAGTCGCTCCCAAAGCGAGCAATTGTCTCCGGGATCGACAGACTGAATCGAATAAAACCGTTTTAACTCACCCGTTACCTTCCCTACTATGAGCCGGTGATTGAGCTCATGATCGAAAGCGTATCGCCACTCGATCGGCTCGGCGTCCCTGCTGTTGGGGACTCTATCCTGCAAGGCTTCCACAATCGCCGCATGCGCCGTCTTCATGCGGACTCGGTACTTTTCTGAGCACCGCACATAGTTCACCAGTTCCTGGTGATAGAGACCCCACATGGGCGACGTCTCTCGCAGGATGCTGCGGGAGATCAAGCCGTCGAGTTTCTTGAGTTCCTTGTCCAGTTGCTCATCCGTCGCTGGTCCGCCCTGAACTGCGCAAGCAGCACGCAATAGGGCGTCCGGTATCACCGCGCCGGTACCAGCTGCGGCGAGCGTCATAAAGACGATCGTCAGCGGTTCGTCCGAGTCTTCCGGATATTCAGCACAGACCCTCAATCGTTGAAGATTCTCCTCGTATCCCCTTTTCACTGTCAGTTCGACGATTTCCGCCGGGTCACGATTCTTGCCATCTTTGAACTTCTCAGCAAAGTCGGCCGCACACAGCCAGTTGCCCCCGATTCGCTTTACAAGTGCGTCGTGCAATGCCGGATGGACATTTGCTTTCGACAGGTAGATTTTGACCTCTTCATTCGTCAGTGGGTCGAGGGGATATTTTTCGACATTATTCGGCGTCTTCGCACCGCTTCGAGCCGTCATGAGAACGCGCACACCGGGTAGAGCGGCGAGCAATTCAAGGAGAGTCAGTACCTTCTCACGACACCCCGACGCCATGCTGTCGATGCCGTGCAGCAAAAGTGTAATCTTCGCTGTGTCGTTCGACGCATCGAGTTTCTGCAACCAGACCCGCAACGGGCTTAGCAGCATTCGCTCCTGGTCGGACAGATCCTTCTTCTGTTGCCCGAATGGGCGGGTCTGGGTTTGTGTATACATTCGTTCCTGGTCGGGAAGATCCTTCCTCTCCTCGAAAGGCAGCGAGGCGTCCCGGAAGCCCTTGTATAATTTTAACTGGTCCGCAAGGCCCTTAACGACTGTAATGAATACTGTACCCTCAGTCGCAAAAAGCGAAGCATCCACAAAATGTTGGTGTTTAGTGGTCTTGCGCAGATCATAAGGCATTTGCACGAGCATCGCAGACAGTATCGTCTTGCCTGCTCCCACATCCGCAATGAATGCCATACTAGTTGATTGGGTCGTCAATCGACGTGCAATCGATTTGATCGTGTGACTAAGCATCAGATTGTGTTCACGCAGATCCTTTACCCCGGAATGGACCTTCCGGTCGAACGCGATGTTATGACTCATCCACATCGGCGCAGAATGCGGCGCGTCGTCGTAATGCAGCAGGCACGGAATCTGTCCGGTCGTCATCTCGCGTAGGTAGTCTCGCAAGCTCGCGCAACTGAGGTCTTTATCAGCGGTGCCGATGCCATTGCGAAGTAGTTCCGTCAATCTTTTGCTGAACGAAAGATTGAAGGCCGAGTACTTATCGGTGGCTGTCAGTATCACGATCGAAGCCCGAGGAGGTTTTAGAGCGACAGGGTTTTTTGAATTGTCAGTATTCTGTGATTGCACCCAAGCCTCTAGTCCCGGCACAAGGGCTGTACCGGATTGGCAAGCGTCTATTAAGACCACGATACCCTTTGGCTCGGCTTCCTTGATTTTTTTTAGCAACGGAATAAGCTCGACTCCGGAGTTTTCGATAGTTTCGGCTCGGGCGTCGAAAGGCATCAGATAGAAGCGTTGGTCATGTACCCTGCCGTGGCCGATCCAGACGAATACCAGCACCCTATCGTGAGCAAACGCGGCTGCGCGCGCGACAGCCATTTCGATCGTCTTCCGATCGGCGTCGAGCAATACGCCCAGGCTGTCATCAACCCCACAGTGTCCTCGCAAATCGTCGCGCAGAACCTCCGCGAATGCATGGGCCGTCGAATGCAGACCGGTCAGTGACCCTTCGGCCTCGCAATGTGAGGCGACGACCAAAAGATGTCGGGCGGATTCCACTGTTCCTATACGAAGGGCATCATCGCTTGCAGGATCGCGGAACCGACAATATCCTTGCCCAGGTACCGCGTGAGCACGTGGGGAGCCTTTCCGTTATAAGCGCTTGGGAAATTGTTGAAAACCGCTCCGGCAGGGGGTGGAAAGAGTGGCTCCAGATCGAGCGTGCTGGCGATAAAGTCCTCACGGTCCGCGACGTTGACCCAACGCTGCACTTTGGCCGGAAAGGTTGGCGGCTGAGGATCAATCCTGTCATAGATGATCTCCTTGAGGCCCAGCGGGGAACCGAGCGTAAGCAGCAGAGGCAGAGGATTGGTTTGTTCTCGCGCAATATCGTACGCAATCACCGAGCCTAGCGAGTGCCCAATGAGTACCCGCGTGTCGGGAGTCATGAAACGCCGGACTTCGTTGCGGGCGAATGCCCGAATCTCTGGCTCGCACATGTATTGGCCAACTTGCTCGAGCTCAGGAAAAAATCGGGCTGCTCCTTCCATTACCCAGTGGGCGATGCCAGGAATGCGGCCAAGGCGTTCGATGACCGCACCCAACACGCGGCCAGGTCCTTGGGCCTCACCGGTCGCCTCAATTCCTTGCAACTCCCCTTCAGCTACGTCGGAGGTGCGCTCTCTTTCGCTGTCATCGCGCGCTCGCTTCATCATCGCAAGCGCGAGATCATCTTTGAACCGCTTCTCATCATCATCGACGATATGCGGCTTTAGAAACGCGGATCCGTAGAACGCGACTTTTACCTCCACTTCAGGGTCACGCTCGAGAATTCGCTTGGCCAGGCGTTCGAGACGTACGCACTCCTTTTCAGTCGGCATACCTTTGGCAGCTTCTTGGATGCCATCTACCAGGGCTGCCACGGCATTCAAGCGGATTTGCTCAGATCCAAGTTGTTCCTGGGCGATGCCATGAACCAGTACGATGGCGCTCATATGTTCCTCCAAGAGTTGATGCTATGGAGTCCAGAGAAGGATTCCGATGAGTAATTGTGGTCAAACGATAGGGATATTGCGGCTTTCTCGGTGATGCCCATCTCAAGATTCCTGAGCCACTGATTTTTTGGCAGGATGTCGCATACGTCCAGGAAAAGCGTATGTCCTGCGCTTCCAGTGCCTTTGCGACGGATTCCACAGCAGGCTTGTCGGCGCTGTTGTGGGACATAAAAGCATCGTATCCATTGGAAGCCATCAGCTTCCCCTATATGGTGGAGCCACCTGCATCGCCCTCTGCCGGATGATGGTCGATGAACCATATCCATCCTTATTTAAATATATATATAAAATTCAGCTTTATCGACTTTCTGTTCCATAAAAAATGACTCATGAGCAAAAAGGAATGAGTGGAGACTGGTTACCGTCACAGCGGTGGTAAGGGAAACAAACAGTCATGAATGATGGGCCTGATGAGGCAGGTCGATATCAGATTGATAGGACAATCAGGTCTGCCGAATATATGAATAAAGGGTTTCGCGGCTTATCCCAAACTCCTTCGCCAGCTTTGAACGGTTTGCTCCCGCTGCGGCCTGCTCTCGTAGCTTTGCAACCTTCTCCGCGTTGAGTGCAGGCTTCCTACCCTTGTAGACTCCCTTGGCCCTTGCCAGGGCTATACCTTCACGCTGCCGCTCCTTGATGAGCGAACGCTCAAACTGAGCAAACACGCTGAGCATGGTAAACATCAAAGTAGACCGGGGATCATCATTACCAGCGGTAAAGCTCATATTCTCCTTGACGAATTGAACCGATATTCGCGCACCCTTGCAAGGGCGTGCAAAGCAGTGCGCCATCACGTCCGCACGCGTCACACGCACCGGCTCATGGTGTTCGTTGAACTCGACAGCGTACGGGACCACCTTCTGCTGAAGCGCCAGCGTGGCCATGCCGCTGCTGCATATCAACGCCACGCCAATGCTGCCTATTGCGGCAAGGCGCCAGTTGTGCGCGGCCTTGATGTAATCTCCGTAGCGTTCGTTCCACTCCCGGCGCGCTGCAAGATACGGATTCTCAGGCGCGGCACGCTCAGTTTTTTCTGGTTTCTTCACTTGCTCCTCCTGCGGTGAGTGTGTCCGTGCTTTCCGGACGTATGACGTTCTCAGGTGTTTCCTGTGCCGGATCGGGATCGCCTGTGGAATAAGGTGGCTCGCCGGAAAGCGGCGTTACCGGTGAGGGACCTATCGAGAGATTCTCGGCGCCCTCCATCCCTGGAACGGTAATGGCAGATATCAGACCTCCCACCCGGGCGGTTCCTGCCGTTGCAGCATGTGCCGCATTCGCCATTCTGCTTTTCATTCCTAGGTTTCATTATTGATAAAATAGGTTATCAATAATAAGATTCGGGCATGAACCCCTCCAATCTCCCGGTTATCCCGTCCTCATCCAACTCGCTTCTTAGCGTTGCCGAGTTCCACCGCTTGGCCGAAGTACCGGCAGAAATCGAGTGGTTTGCCAATATCGATAACCCCCAGACGCGGCGCGCTTATGAAAATGCCCTGCAGGATTTCATGCGCTTCATCGGCATTGCACGCCCGGATGAATTCCGGGAAATCACTCGGTCTCACGTCATTGCCTGGCGAGATGACTTAAAGCACAGGGAATTGAGCGGCACTACTATCCGGCATCGGCTGGCGGCCCTGTCATCCCTGTTCGAATATTTGTGCGAGAAAAATGCGGTTACGCATAACCCGGTCAAAGGGGTGAAACGGCCACGGGTAGAAAGCTACCAGGGCAAAACGCCGGCACTGGGTGATCATCAAGCGCGAGGCTTGCTTGATGCTCCTCACAATGCAACGCTCAAGGGTAAGCGCGACCGCGCCGTGTTGGCCACCTTACTTTATCACGCACTGCGCCGTGAAGAGCTGTGCAAACTCAGGGTCAAAGATTTCAGGCACGACCGCCGTGGTGTTGCCCATCTCAATGTTTCCGGCAAGGGCGAGAAGACACGCTATATTCCGCTGCACCCTGCAGCAGGTGGCCTCATCGTAGACTACCTCGAGCAAGCAGGGCATGGCACTGATAATACTGGTGCCCTGTTTCGTCCTGTCCGCAACAACCGGACTGGAAGTTTAAGCCAAGCCATTACGCCCGATGCTGTCTATAAGATCGTGCGATCGTATTCAAGAATGCTGGGGTTTGAGATTGGAGCGCATGCTCTACGGGCAACGGCAGCCACGAATGCCCTCGATCATCAGGCTGACATTGCGAAGGTGCAGGAGTGGCTGGGACACGCAAATATTGCCACGACGCGGATATATGACCACCGGAAGACTCGGCCGGAGGATAGCCCGACGTTTAAAGTATCGTATTAATGAGGATAACAGCAATTACTCTTGGGAACACATGAACAAGGAAGAAACACTAGCGCTTTACGAAAAAGGTTTGGAAGCATGGAATGCATGGGCAGAGGAAATACTGGCTCAGCGAGCGAAGTTTAGTGAGGCTAACGAGAGGATGACCAGCGACCATAGTTGGCGCATTAGAGCGAGAGCTGATTTCACAGATCACACTTTTGAAAAGGAGGTTACGTTTACCGATTTTATATTCCCTTGGCATGCAGAATTCGATGGAACAAGATTTACCAAAGGTGCGCGATTTGATAAGAGCAGATTTCACGGTGATGCAAGATTCGATAAATCCTCATTTAGCCATGATGCAATATTCACGGGAGCAATGTTTAGTGGCTATGCAGCGTTCGAAGAAGCAAAATTTGGTCATGCGGTTTTCGAGGATTGTTCATTTGGTAGTCATGCGTTATTCGCTAGGACCATATTTTTTGGTAATGCAAGATTTAATCGCACTTTGTTTACCAATGATGCATTGTTCACGGGGGTCAAATTTAGTAACGCTGCGGCATTTGAGCAAGCGATTTTCCAAGGCCCAGGATTATTCGAAAAATCATCCTTTGCCAGTACTGCTCTATTCCGGAGAGTGATATTTGGTGACAATGTGGCATTTGAAAATGCCACATTTAATGGCAATGCGAGCTTTGAAGAGACAAGTTTCAGGAAAGCATCATTCTCAAAGGTGAAGTTTAGTGACTTCGCCGCATTTAAGAATGCCGCATTCTCTGGACACGCGTTATTCGACGGATCGACATTCAGCGGTCGAGCATGGTTCAGTAATGTAACCTTTAATAGGGTTGCTTGGTTTTTTAATGCGATATTCACTGGCAGAACGCGTTTTACAAAGGCGATATTCCATGATAGAGCGGTCTTTGACCAAGTTACATTTGAGAACTTTACATGCTTTCGTGGAACCATCTTTAAGAAAGACTCCGCTTTTGTGGCTATCCAAGGACGGTCTTTCTTTACGCTTGAGGATGCGGAATTTTTTTCAGTACCAGACTTTGAGCAGGCTCATTTTGCGGAAGCACCACGCCTTGATAATTCTCGTTTCCACACATTCACCGCTAATCAAGTGCTATTAGGGATAAGGGGCAAAAATTCTGATAAGACTCAAAATCTGGCTGCTCGTTGGCGAGCATTAAAGCGATTAGCCCTTCAGGCTCACGATCATGAACGTGAATTGAATTTTCTAGCGGAAGAGATTAAATCATTGCGGGGAGTGCAAGATTGGCTAGTTCCTAATCCTATCGGATTCCGCAAGGGTGATCCGTTATGCTGGCCTGGCGGCGGACGCTACTGGATGGGGCTTTTCTATCAATGGTTCTCGGATTTTGGTCGCTCGGCACCTCGCGCTTTATTATGGTGGGTGCTCATTACCATGGCCTTTTGGCACCATTATCTCTCACATCCTCTGGCATCATTTGCTCAAGAAAGTCATTCTCAAATTCTCTCGTTAAACAAAATTCCCCACTGCGATCCACCAATGGCTGCGCTCTATATTTCTGTCCATAATGGCTTAGTTATTTCAGGTCTCGGTCGCTCCGAAAAACTCGCCCAGAGCTATGCCTGTCTTTACGGGGGCGGAGGTAAAGATCAACTTCCCCCAATAATGCCGGACGCCGTGGTGTTCGCCAGTATCGGGCAGAACATTATCTCGGCTGTGCTGATCTTTCTATTCCTACTATCGTTGAGAAACTACTTCAGAATCAAGTGAGCAGGAAATCCCTTGATTCTGTAGGGAGCAGTAGGAGTTGTACTATGAATGATAACGTCCTTTATCATTCATAAACACTGCAGTAATAAGTCCAACACTACATGAGCTGGATTCTACGGGCAGAGATTTACCACGTTATCCATGCTTTCCGCGGAAGGTGCCACCAACAGCGTTTGTAAGAGACTAGGTCGTATTCGCATCTTACGTGCGACAGCAGACTGCGGTACGCCAAAGTGCTCCTTCATTACCTTCAAGCTCTCGGTGATAACCTCCGGCTCTTCATTTGCAATTAGATGATCCTCCAACTCCTGCACTGCTTCACCATGACGATTGAGTCTCACGTACCCTGTCCTTGCTTGATCATCGGAGAATACACCAAGCTGTCGACCGCGAAAAATGATCGCCGCCTTGGACACGCCCCAACGCAACTTCAATTCGGACAAGCCCGGCCAGTTGAGTCGCGTACCGCGGATCGCCAACCGACATTCATCCACGAACGTGCCTCGCGTCATTAGGAGCGCGCTGGCAAAGCGATTTGCCTGTGTCTCGGTCAACCGGTCGCCAGTCAAGACACCGATGTGCAGCGAAAAGTGCCCTAACTCGTGAGCAATGCCGAAGCGCTCGCGACATGCCGAACGGCCTGAATCGTTCAATGCGATCAACGGCCGCTTTGTCGCGAACGACACAGCATCAATTTCAGGTGCAAGTCCATGCACCTTCATCACCACAGCTCCGGCATTCTCCGCAATACGCGTGACATTACTCAACGGACCCAAACCGAGGCCGAAGAGCGAACGGAATCTATCAGCCGCACGCTCGATCGCCTCGGGAGATTCTGGTTCGGCCTCACCGACTTGATAATGTGGCAATTCGACATAGTCATCCAGAACATCCACTAAGCGTTTAAGCATTTCGCCTCTAGCCCGTGCGACTTGGCGCAATACCACCTTGGTCGTCAGCTGCCGGCGAAAGTGACACTGCTCATCCGTAATTGGATTCGGGTCTATGTGATAGAAAAACTCGGGTAGGATATTCAGCTCTTCCGCGAGCGAATTCTCAAGCTGAGCGGCAACTGATTCGGCACCTGTTTCCACGCGACTGAGGAACTGCTTCGACACACCGACCCGCTCTCCCAACTCTGCAAGTGACAGGTTCTGGAAGAGCCGAATGAGTCGAAGGTTAGCTCCAATGAAGTCTCTCATCGCACTGCTTTAAAGGCTGAATCACTTTCATCGCGCCGCTTCGGAGACACTTGGGGCTTCGCCACGTCGACAGGCTGAGGCACGATCTGCTGGCCTTCTACCCGCAAGACACGCACGGCATTCGACACCCAACGGCATGCAATCTCGCCACCCGGGGTAAAGCCGAGAAACTCGACCCGAGGTTCGGCTGCGCCGTCATAACCTCGATCGATGATGAAGCAAAAGCGTGCCGCCTCGCTATCTGCTGCGAATTCCAGAAAATCCAACTGGTAGCGATTGGCGGTCAGAACCGCATCTTTCGAAGGGTTTGACGGATCGTCGTTGCTGAACCTGCAGGGCACCCCGCCAATGGTGAAAACAATGTCGTTATTACTGTTCAGCAAGCCGAGCCATGTATACTGCCCTGATAGAGCTTCCGCAATAATCCGGTTTTTCTGCCGCCCAAAGGTAGTACAGCCACGAGTCCAGCCGTTATCGGTCGGGCGGGACAAATCATCTTCTGTCGCGTAAAACTCGTCCAGCAGCCATTGCGACACGAACTCCAGGCGATCAGAAGAAAGTTTGGGATTAAGGGTTACAGGAAGAGGGGGGGCCATTTTGTGCATTTTTTAAGATTCGTCAATTCAAATTTTGTTGCAATTTCTTTGATTAGTCAACCTTTTTCGTCAAGAAGGGGTAGAACAAGCAGTTGTGTCACCAGCCGCCACCTGAATCAGTCGGCGGCGTCAAAGTCGGCATAGAAGCTAACCCGATCAACTGAGAGAGTGTTTCCTGTACCTGTTCCAGCACGTTCATCATGCTGAACACCTGATCTTCCAGATCGACGGCGAACTCGAATAGATTGGGCTAGACCGCTGGAACAGCCCCCATAATATTCTTGCTGATGAGTATTATCTGGAATAATTTTTACCTTCCCAAGAGGAAAATAAATGTCACACGACGAGCCTGAGCAGGTTTCCGCAGAAATTCCACCGGCAGCGCAATTGATGCAGATGATCTTCGGGTTTGTGACTACACAGGCGATATCCGTTGCGGCAAGGCTAGGCCTTGCCGATTTGCTCAATGATGGGGCGAAAGCCGTCGATGAACTGGCGCAGGCGACCGGAGCCCAGGTACGTCCTCTCTATCGCATCCTGCGCGCGCTTGCCAGCGCCGGCATTTTTGCTGAGGACGCTGCAGGACGCTTCAGCCTGACTGCGTTAGCGGAACCCTTGCGCAGCAATACGCCAAATAGTCTGCGTGATTTTTCTATTTTCATCGGAGCGGATTGGCACTGGAGGGCATGGGGTGATCTTTTCGGTAGCGCTCAGTCTGGCCTTCCGGCCTTCGAAAGAATTTACGGCAAGGCCTACTTCGATTATCTCGGCGAGAATACTGGCCCAGCCAAGGTTTTCAATGACGCCATGACCAGTATGAGTACCACAGCCAGTGCGGCAATCATCGATGGTTATGACTTTTCGGGGATCAACACGCTCGTCGATGTAGGAGGCGGCCATGGCATGCTTCTTTGCTCGATCCTGGAAAAATACCCGCAAATGAATGGAATACTCATCGACGCGCCTTCCGTCATCACGGGAACAAAAGAGGCTATCGCTGCGCGCGGACTGTCGCCACGCTGTGAAGCAATCGCCGGTGACTTCTTTACCTCGGTTCCAGCGGGTGGTGACGCATACATCATGAAGCACATCATCCATGACTGGAACGAGGAGCGTGCGTCGACAATCCTCCAGTGTTGTCGTCGGCAGATGCCAAGGGAAGGCAGGCTTCTTATCGTGGAGATGGTCATTCCAGAAGGCAATGCACCCTCGTTTGGCAAGCTGATGGATCTGGAAATGCTGGTACTGCTCCATTCTTATGAGCGCACGGAAGCCGAATATCGTGAACTGTTCGACCAATCGGGCTTCAATTTGACCAGAATCGTTCCAACTAAATCGGCATATAGCGTAATTGAGGGGGTACCTATTTAATCGATGGGCTGTCATCAAGAGCGAATACGCGATAGCTACGATAGCTTACCTCTGCCTGGACTATTGGGTGCGTTAGAGCGTCAGTAAAGTCAAAAGCGGCCTTCTGCTAAGCTGAACATCGTTACACAGTTCAGTTGAGGATTGTCATGGAAACAGTCGGCGATGCATTTAATAACGCCATGGCTGAGAGTTTCTTCGCCAGCCTGGAGTGCGAACTTATTGATCGCAAGACCTTCAAAACCCGTAGTGATTGCAAGCAAGGTCGAATCAGGGGATGCGATGATGCAGAACTTCATTGAGCGTTTTCCGACGGAACTCTCTGAACTTCGCCGGCTATTCGGCTCAGACACCGTAGACGATGCACTTCCACGCCTTAAAGAAATCTACGACTACACAGAGGCAAAGTGGCAAGCATACGCCGACCAGCTTCCTGATGGCCTCGTTCGATACGTGCTCGTTGCGGAAGCACCGCCATGGAGCGACGAGGGTGTTCCACAGTTCTTGTTGGATCCCGCAAGCCGTGTCCGATCGCTCATGCGCGCACTCCGGGCGGTTTTTCCTGGAGCCGCCGACGGGTCGGCGGCCGATGCCCTAACCATACTGGCAAGGCACGGTTTCTTGTTGTTGGATTCCATCCCCTTTGCGATGAATTATTCCGCGAAGCGCTCGAGCCAGAGGTATGAGGCTCTTATCCGGCTAACGGCAAAGACCTATCTCCAAGCGAAGATCGATGCTTCGCCACTCACATGGTCGCCGGACATTCGTGTCGCCTTTGCGGTCAAGCGAAACGCTTGCGCAATCATCAGCGGCAGCGGCGGTCAACTGTTATTTGCGGGGCGTCCACATACCATCTCGACGGAACAGATCGCCATCAATGGAGCTGGGTACCCTGATGCCAAGACTCTGCGGGACCTGTACGGAATCGACCATGTTGGTACCGTGTAACGTGTCATAAGCCGAGCTAACCGGAGGCACAAACACGATGGACACAGATCGAGTTTTCCCCGATTGGCGTGGACTGGTCCAGCCTTTCACCAGGTTCACGAGTGCGAGTCCTCCGCCTTCTTGCGCCGCCCCATGAATCCGATCAAGCCCAAGCCAGCGAGCATCAAGGCATAGGTTTCAGGTTCGGGAATAACTCCCATGGCGATCACTTGTCCATTGCTATTGATGCCAGCAGCTTCGGTAAGAATTACCCCGTGAGGTAGATCAACCAGTGAATTGAGATCCACCATACCTTCTCCATTAGGACCAGTGACGAAGGCATGGAAACCACCTCCAGCCGTGCTAGACAATCCCACCACCTGCCCGGCATCATTGATGTCGAAAGCCACGCTTATATTGATATTCCCGCCTAGCGTGCCCAGGTCCCTCATCCCCACCCCGTCAGGACCGGTGATGAAGGCATGATCACTACCTCCAGCCGTGCCAGAGAATCCCACCACCTGTCCCGCGTCGTTGATGCCGGAAGCATGGTGAAGATTTCCCAACGTACCTAGGGAAGCAAGAGTTATGGTGCTGATTCCGCTCCTACTCCACCTTGGGATGATGCGTCAGTAATTCTTACACTTTCGCATTGTTGTCATAGCGATTTAGCCCCTAACTCGCTATTTCCATAGGTATATCCATAGGTGGCATAAAAATTGCTGAGAGGACGGCGGGCATGTTGGGTTCACTTTAGATAAGAAAATGAACTGGCGTGCCATTGGTCCATAATCACTCCCACTTGCAAGGTCAACAAAAAAATGAACAATAAGTCATTGCGTCTAGGAGTAGTCACCGCAGTCCTTCTAATTGCTAGCGCGAACTCTGCTTCCGCTGCCTACTTGTATACAGCCTTAGAACCGCTAAGGTCGGGCGATATCACCATTGCCTATGGCATCAATAACACCGGACAGATAGTAGGAGTCTCCACCCGTGGAGGAGCTCTACTTTGGGATAACGGCTCTACCACCGTCATTCACCCATCGGCCACCGCCACCGCGATCAATGATTCGGGAAAGATAGCAGGATTTCTAGATGTAGGTCGCTATCCCAGCGTATGGGACGGGGATAGTGAAATTACACTTGACTCTCGGTATGGTGTGGAAAACCGCCCTTTCGGGATTAATGCCGCTGGCCAGATTGTGGGGGAGGCCTATACCCCTGTAAACACGTCAAGAGCCATCCTATGGGAGGGAGCAGTAACGACACCGTTGGACTCTTTGGGAGGCAATCGGAGCGGTGCTTTTGCCATTAACGCCGCCGGACAAATTGTGGGTTATTCCTCTACGTCAGAGGGAAGGATACACGCAACCCTTTGGAATGGCACAACGCCCACCGACCTAGGCCATCTTGGGGGTGGGACTAGCTACGCGATGGATATCAACAATCATGGAGTAATCGTAGGTGATTCATATCTTCCTGACAACTCTTTTGTACATGCCACCTTGTGGGACGGTGCCACAATGATCGATCTTGGAACACCAAATGGGACCGTGAGAAGCTTTGCGTTAGCAATCAATAATTCGGACCAAGTGGTTGGGTATTCAGATTTTCGTGATGGCTCCGGACGCTCTGTTGCTACACTGTGGAATGGGACGACAGCAATCGACCTCAACGATTTTCTAGATGACAGCATTAAATCGACGGGTTTGGTATTAGCGAGAGCAGTTGCTATCAACGATAGGGGTTGGATTGTTGGGTGGGCGGACCGTCTTGTAATGGTGGAAGGACAAGAATTCCTGCTGGGAAGCCAATCATTCCTTCTCACCCCAATTCCTGAGCCTTCAACGTATCCAACGGAGTTAGAAGGCCTAATTCCTGAGCCTTCAACATATGCACTGCTGTTAGCAGGCCTAACTCCGCTAGGGTTTATGGTACGGGGCCGCAATCGTCTAAGTTTCCAGCTCCGGCACTAACACAACTCCGGGCATCAGCCTTTGCATCGCCTGAAACGCATTCACTGCAGCCGATATTTCGATTGCCTGTTCTTGAATGCTGGCTCGGTGCCTTCGAGAATCTGGACAACCCGGTTCTTGATCTCTGGCTGCTCGATCGCGCCACCCTCATACTCAAATCGGACGCCCTCAGTATTGCGAAAGGCGTAGATGATTTGCTCGGCGTCACATACCACCGCCAAGTTCGGGTTATGCGTAACCATAATGACCTGGCGCCGCTCCTTCGCCTTCTTGATGCACTTGACCAAGATCTTGTAGATGGTCTGATTATCAAGGTTCTCCTCCGGCTGGTCGATCACGATCGGAATGTTATCCTTGTCGACCAAGAGATAGAAGACCAGCAGCAAGAGTCCACGCTCTCCAGGCGAGAGTTGCCCGATGTCCTGACCGCCGTAGGTCAGGGAGTAGCGCGGAGAGAGATATTGGAGGCCAAAGATGTAGTCGAGAATTTCGGTCGCCTCTACGCCTTTGCGAAGCTGATCGATCAGGCGGGTGTCGCGGCCACCCTGCCCTTCGCGCTGATCGGAGCGCAGGGTTTGATCGATCTTTTCGGCAAAGGCAAGGGCCTCGTCGGGCTCCGCGAAACTCGACTCTTGCAGCATGCGTCGAAGCAGCTGGTTGCCCTCGTCAATGCCTGAGAACGTCCCTCGGACTTGGCGATTGAGCTTACCCAGGAACAGGTCCTGAAAACCAGCCTCCTCAATGCGCACGTGAAATTCCAGAGGAAGGTTCATCTCCATCTGACTGGCCGACTGAACAAACGCCTGGACAGGCAGGTAGAGCCGCTGAAACTCAGCGACCATGCTCCGGATTAATCCATGAATCTCCTTGGAGAGCTCGGCTCGTTCCTCCCTCAGCGACTGCAGACGCTGAGGCAGCGCAGCAAGCGACGCAATTTCAGATTCCAACCAAGCGATGGTTCCCTGCTTGTCCACCGGCCCCATGATCTCGGCCTTCGACTTCTCCCACTTGATCAGTGACTCTTTATAAAGCACAAAGAGGCGCTGGCGCTCGCCGAGCTTGCTCTTTGCGTCGGCGATAGAAGCGGAGAGCTCCTCACGCCGCTTCAAGATGCTTCCAGGCTCGACGCTTTGAAGCTTCACATCGATCGCATCGACCTCATCCTGCATCGCCTTGACGACATTGTCGACAGGCCCGGTACTCACCCAAACCTCAAACAGCGAGCTGATGGGGATCTCGACTCCAAGCTCGGTCAGGAGTCGCTTCAACTCGCCTTCGAACGCATCGCTTTGCTTCTTCTGATTGATCAAAGCCTGGGCAATGCGGCCTGCGACTGCTTGCTTCTTTGCCGCCGTAGACTTGGCCTCTCGCAACCCAACCTCCTCCTCGCCAACCAGCCGGAGCTGCTGCTCAAGACCATCAATCTCGGTGACAGCCTGCTTGGACTCCTCCAAGGCCTCAGGCGAGGCATTCGGATCCTCGACCTCCCTCGGCTTGGACTCCTTGAGGGATGCGAGTTCCGTTCGCTTTGCTGCAAGCCGTTCATCCAGACTCTTCTTGAATTCGGGGAAGAGCCGGGTCTCGGCGCCAACGATCTTGGTATTGACCGCCGAGATTCGAGCGCGCAGCGCATCCATGGCCTTATTGATCTCGGCCACCTTGAAATTCAGCAGTGCATCCATCGATGGCTGGCCAAGCTGGTCCTCAACGGGCACGTGAGAGTAGATGATCTTGCGCAGCTCGGCGTCGAAGGTTTCCGAACCGCCATCGCCCAATTCATTGCACAGCGTTTCAAGGTAACTCTGCGGCAGATACTTCACCCGCTCCACACTGCTGGACTCCGGGTCTTTGTCCAGATCTCGCGCAGTCTCCGAGCCGTCGCGCCAGAACAAAGTTCCCACGAAATGCTGCGCCAAGCGGGTACGCGGATCCCGGAAACGCGCTCCGTTCAAGAACGAGAAGCTGCGATGGTTCTTAGTTCCGCCTGCAAGGGCAATGATGTCAGCGAGCGCGCTCTTGCCGCTGCCCTTGTTGCCAATGATTGCTACCAAATCAGGATTGAGCGGAAGCTCCATGTCGAACCAAGTCTCGGGAAGCTTCGACCCTTCCTTCTTGGTGACCTTGATGGAGCGAATGAACTTCGTCCGGTTGAGCTCGACATGCTGCTGCTTGGGTGGGTTGTCACCAACGAAGATGCGATCCTCGAACTCCTCGATAGCCTGCAAGAGACCCTTGAAGGTGCAATCCGCCTTGATCCAGGTGAAGCAGTTGCCAATGCGATCCTTGTCGGTCGATGTGCTCAGCCAATGGGCATCGGAGCAGTCAAGTAGATTGGAGTTGACAGCATTCTTCTTCAACTTGGTACGCGCCCTGGCGTGATGCTCCGGCGATTCGGCGGCAGTGAAAACAAGATTAGCGTTGTTGATAAGCGTCTTCTTCTCCGCGATCGAGTGGTCATCCCATTTGAGGTCCTCCCACTCCGTCTTGCCGACCGCTACGATGAATTTCCCCTTGAGAACCTCATTCTCTAAGGCCTTGTGCAGGCCATCTGAAGTCACATTGAGATTGTTAAAACCCTCGATGAGAGGACTCCCATACTCCGCTCGCTTGTCTGCGGGGATCGAGTCGATAATGGCAGCACCTAGAGCTTCAATGCTTGCCCGCGTGATCACTGAATTCCATTTGCCTACACCAGTAGATCCCGGAAGAAGGCGATAGCTCGGCCCGATCGCTGAAATGAACTGATGACGAATGAAATCCGGGTCTACCTGATCGAAGATGACATGGATGTTGATCCTGCTCCAGCTTGATGAGGCTTTGCCGTTCTTTCCCCCTTGAACGACGCCACCGAACTTGTCCAGCCGCAATTCCACGACCGGCAGAATCAGATCGATGTTTTTCAGTCTTCCCTGTTCGCGCTTCGCCTTCAGCACCCTCTCGTAGCCATCGACGAACACGTAGTCGTTAATGCCGATGACTTTGAAATCCTCAGGCAGGTTTTCGATGTCTGCCAGGAATGCTTCCCAGGCTTCATCTTTATTTCCTGGATAGTTGTGATGGAAGGACTCGGGTGTGTGGACATGCAAATCCCATTTCTTCCAAATGGAACCTGTCCGCGCGAAGGGCTTGTTCTTGCCTTTCTGAAGTTGTTGCTCGTGGGAGTTATCGTGGCCAATCGCCTTCATTGGAGGGAAATCCTCAGTTGTATCTGAGCGCCGCTGTCCCAATACAGGCTACTCGTCGACGTGTCGCCGTAGATATGCAGCAAGTTGCCTCTGACGACTGACCTGCTATAGCAGCTATTGGACCCGACATTATTGGATAGCCAGAGTCCATCTCCATCTGCCTCGATGTTATTTATGTCCGCGACCATGGCTTTTATTGTCCTGCTTGGCATATTATTTCCTTGATTACAAAGGCACGAGAATAGCGCAACTCATTAAGCTGCCTTGGGAATCTGACTATTATTTTATGAGTCTAAAGCTGAGCTAACCATTGGACATAGGTACACCTGTCATTCAGTAGGGATATTTCAAAATCGATCATCCTGGCAATATCTGGAAGCTTGTTGCAAGCCAGAAAAGGAGCGATTTTAAAAACAAAATTCCCCCTAATAATTGAATTGGCAAGGCCCTGGCCGCGTCAGGAAGATTGGTTTTATGTGGATGAAGTCCGGGAAGCCTGTGGATAGTCCCTGTGGTAAACCTCGTGGACGGGGATTTTATCCGTCCATCAGGTTTTCCAGCAGGGTTGTCCATAGGCCAAGCTAGTGCTGCCGGACGATCGGCTGTGCCGATCATCCACATAACTACCGCTTGTCAATCTGAAAGGTTACTTCCCGTGTAGCAAAGCGGGAATTGAGCCATTTTTCCCACCTGGCGGCCCTTTGCATCAGGTCTGCCCGGTAGATGGCGTTGAGATGAGGCGTGTACGAATGATAGTTGGCCACTTTCGTCCACAGATCGCCTCGGTCGTTGCGGATGTGAATGTGAATACGCCAGGCGGCAAGCGTATAGGAATAACACCCCGGTTGCGCCACATGCTCGGGTCTGATGCCGTACTTGGCCAAGCCGGAAAGATACGCGGTATTGAACTGCATCGGGCCGACATCGTAGGTATCATTTGCGTTTCGCACCCATTGACCCGGCTTGCCCCCCTCCTTCTCTGCTACGGCGAGAAGGATGTTTGCAGGGACTTCGTATTTCATGGCAGCTTGGATCGAACAGACAACGCGCTCCGGCAAATCGGGAGGGAGATCGATCACTCCCCTACCCTGTTACTTGCTGTCCCGAAAAGCAGCGGCTTCCGCTTCCGCATCAAGCTTGGTCTCCGTCGATCCGGCGAAGGTATTGCCCTTGAATTGCGGTTCAGGGATATTGGAGCGGATGGCCGATGCAACTTTTCCGCCGGGGGTTTGGGCAACGCGGCCGCCTTGCGAGGCAATGCCGCTTTTTACCGCCTCCATCCCTCCACGGGCAAGATGAGAGCCCATTTCGGCCACAAAGCGCGAAGGCGTGCCCATGGCCTGGGCTAGTCCGCCCAAGGGCGTGCTCTGCCTGGGCTGCTCTTCAGCGAACATGCCCATGCCGCCCTCCATGCTGGCGTGCGCCGCATCGAACGCGGCCTTGATGGCGGATGCTCCACCTGCCGCATTGGCGGCCGAGGCCATCATCATACCGGTGGCAACACCTGTTGCAGTTGCGGCCGCGGCAATCGCTGTGCCGGCACCCAGGTTGCCTATTCCCCCTGCCCCACCGCCCACAATGCCGCTCAGCATGGGCGGAATCTTGTCGACCAGCACGAGCAGAATGATGGACACGACCATCAACACGCCCATCTCCTTGAGATTGAGCCCCATGCTCATTCGATCGTAATAATCATCCAGGAAGGTCTTGCCGATGCCCACCAGCAGCACCATGGCAAAGAGGGATACCGCCACACCCAGGACAGTTCGGTAGTAGTTGATCGCGATCTCGGAAGTCCAGCGCGCCCCACCGAAGCCCAGAAAGAAGATGCCGGCATAGGCCAGTATCCAGCCGGATACCAGCAGCAGCACCATGTTGATACTAATTAAGGCGAGGATAATCAGAATAACAGCAGCCATAATAATGCCAGTCATACTGTCGATAGGTGTTCGGAAGGTGGATTCGTCCAATGCCCGATAAAAAACATGAAAGCCCACGTCGACAATGCCTGATGGAGAAAGCACATCCCGCAGTCCACTTGCTTCAGAACCAATTTGCTTGAGCGAGGAGATGATCGAGGTGGCGAAAGCAGGCCCATTGATGAGCAACCACCAGAAGAAACCGGTAAAGACCGTGAAGCGGAGGAATTCGGCAAAAAATTCACCTATATCAGCGCGGCGCAGGGCCATCAGACCGAATGTCCAGACCATGCTGATTGTCACCAGCACCCAGAAAAGCCATGAAGCACGCTCGGTAATGATTGTCGCCCACGCACTGGCAGCGCCTTGATAGCGTGTGAGAATGTCATCCAGCACGTTGGTATGCTCGATCGCGGCATGGGCTTGAAGCGAAAAAAACAGTAGCGACAAAAGCAGTAAGAGTGCGGTCACTTCTAGTGAAATTAACTTTCTCATTTCATTACCAACTCTTTTTTTCGCTTGCCTTGAATCCCTCGGGTAAGCCTTTGGGGCATTCTTTGAGTAGTGCAGCTATCTCATCTGGATCAGTAGTTCTTGATAATTTGCCACACGCCGGATTAGATGCTTCAACCTTCTCTGGTTCTTTAGTACCGCATCCTGTCACCAAAACACTCGCCAAGGTGATCATGCTCAAAATGGTTATGCCTTTCATTTTCGCTCCTTTACCATGAACGTGGGACACTTCGTCTGAAAGTCCCCTGCCTTGCCTGCACTGCCGCAGCCGCCTGCTGCGCCTCGATGTCCGCCATCCTTGCTTGGCGTGCCGCTTCCGCATTCTGCTGGGCGATCAAGAGCGCCCGGATCTGCATGAGCTGGCTTGCCTGGTTGCTCGCAAGCTGGTTTGCTGCCTGGATCGCGGCCATCTGCCCCGGCGCATCCTCGGCGTTCCTCTGCAATTGCTCTAGCCTTGCCGCATCCGCCTGCAGTTCCAGCTCCTGCAGCTCTAGGCTGCGGATCATTGCATCGTTCGCCATCTTCTCGCCATCGGCGTTCAAGCGGCGGTTAGTCTCCAGGTGTGATCGCTCTTCCACTGTACAGCCGTTCGGCCCGAAACAGGGCGAATTCATGTAATAGGACGGGTTCTGGTAGCGCAGCAGATAGCCATCCAGGCTACCTGCCTGGTTGCGGTAGTACTGCAGGGTGTTCATTGCGCCCATCAGGCGCATGGTAGTCATCTGCGCCCTGTTCCAGACATAGGCGGTGGGAGCAACGGAGTTTCGCAGCATGTTCTCGTACTGCAGGAGTTGCAACTGGTACTGCTCGACCATCTTCATGGTCTGGTTCACACCTTCAATTGCCGAAATGACGTTCTGCTGCATGTTGGCGGCATCGAAAACGGGAACTCCACCGGCCCGGACTGCCGGAGTCGGTAAGGCGAAAAGGGTTGCAATCATGGCAGCAGCAGTGATCGCCCGATTTGAGCAGCCTGCGCGCTTATTCATCCGCTTAACCATTCGTATTTTCATTCGGCGTATTTCCATTCGACGTTGCTCCCCTGTAGTCGAAAGCCTGGTACGGCCGGGCAAGGACCATGTCCTTCGTCACCGTCACGTTGAAGCGGTAGCCCGGACGGATTTCAAGCGTGGGCGAGATGTTCAGGTTCTTCGAGATCATCTGCGTGATCACGCGCCCCAACTGCTGGCCCAAGGTGGCGCTCAACACGCTGCTTGTCGTCGGCGCCCCGAACGTGCCCGCGATCTGATTCCTGCTCTGGCTCAAAGCCACGCCTGCCGAGATGGCGGACATCAGGATCGCCGTGCCAAAGAGCCGCGCATAATGGTTGTTCACCTGGTCGGTGAAACCGGCATAGCCTGCTCCAGTGGAACCTGGCATGGCGCCGATATCCATGGTCTTCCCATCCGGAAAAACCAGCCTCTGCCACGCCACCAGCACGCTTGCCTGGCCGTAGGCCACTTCGCTCGAATATTCCCCTTCCAGTTTGGTGCCTTGGGGGATCAGGAGGTATTTCCCGGTGGCAGTATCAAACACGTCTTGGCTCACCTGCCCGAAGATCTTCCCCGGCAGGGAAGAATTGATGCCGGTGATCAAGGTTGCCGGAATGACGGAGGTAGTCAGCACGGCATAGGGCGAGCGTGGCGGCGTGGGCCTGGAATCGAGTCTCCATCGATCATTCCCCTCCCTGTTGTCGAATGCGCCGATATCGTTACGCGGCGAGCGCTCCTGCTGGGCTTGTGAGGCATCATCAACATCGTCATGCGCAATGAGTCCGGCACCTTTGAGCTGGGCCAGGCGCTCCTTGTACACGGCGGTGGGATCGGTGTTCGAAACCGGAACAGACTGTATCCTCGGTGCGTCCTGCGCTGCGCGCCTCTGGATTTGCACCCCTGTTTTAGCCTTCAAAGCCTCCTCGAACTGCTGAAGTTTAAGCTGCCGGATGCGCTGCATTTCCTGCGTCTCGGGAGATGCAGTCTGCCTTGCCGCAGGCAGACCCGCGTTCATGAGCGTCGGATTCGGATTCTCCGAGTAGCTGTTCTCATGGATTACCGGCTCGACTGCCGGGATCATCCCGCCCTTGTGCTCACCCGCGATCTCATTGGCGAACATGGCCGCGTTGCTGCCTGCGGTAGCCTTCACGGCCTCTTCCCTGTGCTTGGTCTTTGCCCGGTCCATTGCAACCAGCCCGATGACGATGAGGAAGATGGCGGCGGCCACCCCCAGCAGGTAGAGCGGCAGGTCGTTTGCGCGGCGCACACCCCATTTTGTCTGCAACCGGTTCGGGGAGGCTGAGGGGGACATGGGATCGTTCATATCATTGCTCCCCATGTCAGTGCCCCCTGTAAGTCCAGGCCCCCGCCGCGGCTACACCCCTGGCATCCGGAAGATAGGCGCGCGATAGGTAAGCATCCCCCACTTTAAGCGTGATGGTATGGAGCGAACCATGCTCCGGAGTATCGAGAGTATAGGAGAGCTCTGTGCCCTGCCCTGCTGCCAGTGGGGTTGGTGGGGCCGCCGAAGCTTCCATGCTCCGGGCTTCAGTCTCCTCCGATTGGCCGCCCGGTTTCTGTTGGAATCCGGCGAATGTATCGGCAAATAAAACTCTTTTTGTCTTCACCGTTTCCGAAACCGCATAGCCCCGGGCGCGCAGCCTCAATGCCAGCAGTTCCCCGAATTCCCTGGGCTCAGTGACGATCAGATTGAACTGCGTTTTCGCGGGTGGATAGAGCCTGGCGAGCTGGTTAGTAGCGTCCTGTGCGATCTTCTCGTCGGCCAGAGTGTTGCGGTTTTGTAGACGGGTTTCATGCAGGCTGGCGCAACTGGCAAGAACAAGGCAAAGAAGCAGCGAATTGAGAGCACGCATGTCACTTCCCCCGCCTGATGGTGACGCGATCCTGGCTGGAGCCTACCCCTGCCACGAGAATGGCCTTGTCGAAGATGCTGTCCACGATGAAACGGCCGTTCTGCAGGCGGTAGTTGACCTGCACCGATTCCTCATCCGTGAAAAGCCCCCCGTCCTTGCGCACCACGAGCAGGATCGGAGCCTCATGCTGGCTCAACGTTGCCGGCATCTGGATGATGGTCTTGACCCCGTCGTTATAGACCCGCAAGGGTTTCCAGCGCGCAGCCTGCCCTTCGATCGTATAGTCGAAGTCGAGGTTTCCCAGATACTCGCCGGTACCCGGCATGACCTGATTGTCATGGGCGGCCTGCTCCTGGCGCCTGATTTTCTCCCACTTGGCCATGGCCTCTTCCGGGTAGGTGAAGGCCACGCGCGGCATGAATTCCGTGCGGTGCGAACGCAATCTCAGGTGGTAGGTGCGCCGGTCGGTGGTGACGATCAATGAGGTCTCGAGCCCCGTATCCATCGGCTTGATGATCAGATGCTGCACTTCCATCCTGCCCGATCCGGTGACTGCCGGTTCCACCGTCCAGCGGGCGGTGTCACCGAGGTGCAGGGAATTGACCTGCTCGCCCGGCTGCAGCTCGACATCGCATACCTGCAAAACAGCGCAGATGATGCTCGGCTGTGTCGCCCCATAGAGGAAGCGGATGGTGCCGTCCGCTCCGATCACGGGCTTCACTCCCTGAGTCGAGGCTCCCGCCTTCCATTTTTTGGCCAGCGCCAGGGCTGCGCGCTCTTGTGGCGACAGCTTGATTTCCGGGTTGCTGAAATGCAGAGCCTGGGGTGAAGAGGTTTCCGGCGCGTCCGGCAGATCGCGCACGGAGGCGACCGGTATGGGCGGCATCGGCGGCGCAGGTGGCACCGAAGGCACGGAGGGCACAGAGGGTATAGAGGCGGCGGCAGGTGCCCCAGGCGGGCCGGGTGGCAGCGGCGGGGTGCTGCCCAGCGCGTTCCCGGGAGCAGATTGTGGCGCCGGCACCTTGTCCTGGCCGGCAGGGATATAGCCTGCCGCTCTGGATAGCTGGGGTGGCTGGGGCGGCTGCAATGATTGCTGCGGCAATGGCAACTCAGGCAACCTGGGCTGCTGCAGGGTATTGTTGGCGATCGCCGCGGTGACCGCAACCAGCGGCAGGCTTGCCGCAATAGTCGCTGCGAGCCTCGTCAGGGAAAATGCCGGGAAATATTGCAGGGGAATTTTCATGGGAGCTTTGAGGTTCTTAGAGTTGTCTCGACCAGGCAAAATCGCTGACGAAAATGCCAAGCGGGTTGTTGCGCAGCTGCGCCTCGCTGATGTCAGGAGAAGGTTCCACCACGTACACTGTCACGAGCGCGCGCATGCGGTAACTGTTCTTCACGATCCCCTGCCGGTCGCGCACGGTCTCCGTCCAGTCGGCCTGCCAGGTCTGCGGGGATTGGGCGATGACCGAGACGATCTCGGTGCTCACCATCTCGCGTTCCGCGCGCCTGAAGGGGCTCGCTTCCGGCCTGCCATTCATGAATTCGTTCATCTTGGCGGTGGCCGGATCCTCGGGCGAGAGCATAGCGTACACCGCGAAGATCGCCTTTCTCTGCAAGGCAACATCCGGGGTGACCATGCGCGCCTGCTGGATAAAGGAAGCCACGGCGGCGTGGACGATGCGGACATCCACTTCCTGAGCGCGCTCGACGGGAGCGACGGCCAGGGTCTGGCCGAGCTTGTCCACTTCCACCACGTACGGGATGAACTTCGCCTGGCTGCCGATGTGAATCACCCCTCCCACAGCGGCCAGAGCAATGAGGAGCGACAGGAGCCCCAGCATCTGCCAGTTCCTGCGGGAGGCGGCCATGTCGCCCATGTGCTCGTTCCAGGTGCGCCGTGCCGACAGATAAGGATTCTCCTCCTCCCCTGCCCGCCTCCCATCGGCTATCGCCGCGTCCGCCCGGCGTTCATCCTCGCCCTGTTCTTTCCTCCAGATCAGCGATTTCATCATTCGCATCACCCCGGCTCCCGCACTCAAACTCATGCCGTCATTGCCTCCCTGCCGTGTTCATTGAGATAGTCGTTCAGATCGAGCCCCCGCTGGGCGAGCCACTCGCGCACCCACTGCTCTCCATGCAGCACTTCCAGCGCCTGTATTGCCGCAATCGACTCCTTGTCGGTGCTGCCGAGGAAGGCAAGCGCGAGCGGTCCCAGGGCAAGCTCGTAGAGGCGCCGCCCCAATTCGGAGACGTAGTAGTACTGACGCTTGGGGATTGCGGTTGCCAGAATCTCGATTTGCCGGTCGTTCAACCCCATGCGCCGGTAGAGTGCTGCGGTATCCTGGTCTCTCGCATACACGTTCGGCAGGAAAATCTTGGTTGCCGTCGATTCCAGGATCACGTCGAGAATGCCGGAGTTGGAAGCGTCCGACAGGCTTTGCGTTGCCATCAGCACCATGCAGTTGGCTTTCCTCAGGACTTTCAGCCATTCCCTGATCTTGGCGCGGAAGACCGGGTGGCCGAGCATGATCCAGGCTTCATCCAGCACGATCATGGCGGGCTGCCCTTTGAGCGAGCGCTCGATGCGGCGAAAGAGATAGAGGAGCACCGGCAGCGCATAGCGGTCCCCAAGGTTCATCAGTTCCTCGATCTCGAACACAGTGAAGTCGGCAAGCGACAACCCGTCTTCCTCCGCATCGAGCAAATGGCCCATGCTGCCTTCCACCGTATAGACCTTGAGCGCCTCCCGTATGGGTTCATCCTGGATCAGGGTGTAGAACTCGGAGAGCGTCTTCGAGCCGCTTTTTTGCATGCTCGCGATTGCCAAGCCGATCTCGTTCCTTTGCGCGGGTGTGGTGACCAGGCCGTTCAGGCCTAAGAGCGCATCGATCCATTCCATCGCCCAGGCGCGGTCGCCCTGGGAGGAGAGGTACTGCAGGGGACAGAACGATAGCGACAGGCCTGTGTTCTGCTGTTTACCGAAATGACCGGTGGAGCGCGCGCCGGAATGTGCCTCCGTGTGCCTGTCAGTGCGCGCATCGGAGTTTGTGTGGGGGTGCGTGTCGGCGGCGATAGTGAAGTGCTCGCCGCCCGTGGCGCTGCACAGCGGATAGAGCGACATCCCCTTGTCAAAGCAGAAGATCGACATGCCGCGGTAGCGGCGGGCCTGGGCGATGAGCGCGCCAAGCAGCGTGGATTTGCCTGCTCCCGTGGGGCCGAACACCAGCGCATGGCCGACATCGCGCACATGGGTGTTCAGGCGAAACACGGTCGAGCCCTGTGTCACGCAAACCATGAGCGGCGGAGAGCTGGGCGGATACATGGGACAAGGGGCGTCCGCCTGCCCCGTCCAGATGGCAGAGGTCGGCAGCAGGTCCGCGAGGTTCATGGTGTTCATGAGCGGACGGCGCACGTTCTCGACCCCATGCCCGGGGAGGCTTCCCAAGTACGCTTCCATCGTATTCAGGGTTTCGATCCGGGCAGTAAAGCCCAGCGCATTGATCGCCTTTTCCAGACGCAGGGAAAGGGTTTCCAACTCGTCGCGACTGTTATCCATCAGCACCACGACACTGGTGTAATACCCCTGCGCCACAGCACCGCTGTTGATCTCGGCAACTGCACTTTCGGCATCGGCCACCATCGACATCGCATCCTGGTCCACCATGCCGGTATGGGTGTTGAACACCTGGTCGAAGAAGCCGCGGATCTTCTGCCGCCACTTGCGGCGGTACTTGTCCAGATGCGCCACCGCTTCATGCGGATCCATGAAGATGAAGCGCGTGGACCAGCGGTACTCGCAGGAGAGTTCAGACAAGGCCGAGAGGACTCCGGGGTAGGACTCCATCGGGAAGCCTTCGATTGCGACCACCCGCAGGAATTTGCCTCCGATCCTCGGCACTACCCCCGGCCACACTTCCTGACCGCCCAGGAGCATGTCGAGATACATGGGGTTGTTCGGCAATTGCACCGGATGATTCAGGCCGGTCACGCAGTACTGCAGCCAGCGCAGGAAATCATCATGCTTCATTTCCCGCCCCTCCTCGGCGACCACGCGGCGGGCCTTCAAGCGCTGAAGTGCCACGGCGGCGGACAGACGCGCCTCGATCGTTGCGCAGTCGCGCTTGAAATCCTCGATCAGGCCTCTGGTCCGCGCCTTGTGGTCGGCAGGCGCGGCATCATCGTCGAACATCAGCTCCACGAACTTGCGCTGTACCAAGAGCGGGGGAAACCAGGTGATGGTGAGCACGAAATAGCCTTCGAACATGGTGCCCATCCGCTCGAAGAGCTGCCGGCGCTCTTCGTCGATGGCTTGTGTGACCGGATCGGGAAAGTGCGAGCGGGAACGCTCCGGATAGTGCGGAGCAGGTCTTCTCACCGCATCGACATGGATCATCCAGCCGGCGCCTAAGCCGCTCAAGGCCTGGTTGATGCGGAAGGAGACGAGGTTGCGCTGCTCTTCGCTGGCGCTCGCGTTATCCTCTCCCCGATACATCCAGGCCGCTATGAAGGCGCCGTTCTTGCCGACAATGACCCCATCGTCCACGCACGCGGCGTAGTTCAGGAGATCGGCGAAGCCTGCTTGCCTGTCACGGTGGCGGCTCAGCCTGCGTCCTTTCTCCGCATCCCTCAGACGGCTATACAGGATGGCGAGAAACAGGGTCCCGGTTGCCGCGACGAGCAGGGTGATGAACCCCAGCAAGGAGCTTGTGATCATCGGTAGTGCCACTCCTGGGAGTTGGTGTTCTCGCGAAACGGTGTGGCACGCGGCGGGTAGTAGGCCTTGTAGCCCCTGCTGCGCCACCACACCATAATCATCCTCGGATCGTGCTTGGCCATCAGACGCAGGAGATACAATCCAACCACCCAGAAGGCGATACCCACGATGGCCGCCCGCAGTTCCTGCGCATTGAAGACCAGGGCGGAGCAGACGATGCCGAGCATCGCCACGCACACGCGGTCGCCTCCAAGGAGTAGATTGTGGCGGTGGCCAATGCGGCGGATGGGAATCCTACGCAACGCCATCGCTCCCCTCCCCTATTCCCGCAACAGTAACCTTGTCAGATTTAACTGTATCGGACGCGGCGATCTCGGCACCCCGCCCAAAGAAATTGCTCATCATGTTCTGCGCGCCTACCAGGAACGCGAGCACCAGCACGATGAACACCAGGGTTCGAAAGAATCCGCTCAAGTCTCCTCCCATCACGAGTGCCCCTCCCGCCACGACGATGCCGACCATGGAAAGGGTGAAGGCCACGGGACCTGTCACCGAGTTGCGCAGGTTCATGAGCCAGCTCTCATACGGTAGCGTGCCACCAATGCCCTCCGAAGAGTGAGCTTGGCCCGACGCGGCAAGAAAGATAATGGCCAATAGGAAAGCAAAGACCAGGATGGAAGATGTTTCACGTGAAAATAACGTAATGATTCTCATTTCTTACTCCCTGAAAGTTGTAGTCAAGTAGTGGCCGTTCTCAAAGCCTGAAACCTCGAGGATTTCCTCGACCCTGCGGCCAGCAGTAGTGCGCGCAATATGCACGATCAGGTGCGCGGCTTCGCCGATCAGAGGCTCGATCGGCCGGGGCGAATCGGGATGCATGCTGATCAAGAGTGCGAGCCTCGACAAGGCTGCTTTAGCACTATTGGCGTGCAGGGTGGCCACACCGCCCTCATGCCCCGTGTTCCAGGCCATGAGCAGGTCGAGCGCCTCAGGGCCCCTCACCTCCCCCACGATGATGCGGTCCGGTCGCATGCGCAGGGTCGCGCGCACGAGTCGGGTCATGCTCACTTCCGCCGAGGTGTGATACTGCACATGGTTTTGCGCGGTGCATTGGATTTCGCCCGTGTCCTCAATGATGACGACGCGCGTCAAGGGCTCGATTTCGATCAGGTGGTTGAGGATGGCGTTGACAAGGGTGGTCTTGCCGGAGCCCGTGCCACCCGAGACGAGGATGTTGGAACGGGAGGCGACGGCCGTCTTGATGCGCGCGCATTGTCCGGGGGTCATGATCCCGGCTGCAACATAATTGTCGAGCGTGAAGACGGCAACCGCACGCTTCCTGATGGCGAAGACGGCTGACGGGACCACGGGCGGGATCTGGCCGGCAAAACGCGAATTGTCCAGCGGAAATTCGCATTCGATGGTGGGGCTGTGACGGGTGAGTTCACGTCCGTGCATCCCGGCAACATTGCGGATGACGCTTTGCGCAAGCCCTGCTTCCATCGTGCCGAAACACCGCATCGGCTCGCCCAGGCGTTCCTGCCACAACCTGCCGTCGGCATTGAGCATGAGCTCGATGGTGCGCGGATCGTGGAGGGCGGCCAGGAAATCCGCCCCGAGATCGCGCTCAAGCTTTATTTTTGCCCTACTGTTAATAAGGTCCTGCTGTTCCCGCTGATCCATGCGAAGCTCCCATATTCACACCTATATATACGATATACCGAACGATGTAATTACGCAACATTCAATTTATCATTAAAGTGTGAGGGAGATTAACGCGAAAAAACTGAGAGGGTAACTGTAAAATCTTACAGGGAATTCGGTTTATTACGCTTTTTATGCGCTTTATGACCTTTGATTTTGCGTTTGTTCGCCTCGTCCCATTGCATAGCTAAGAATGCCTGGTAATCCGTCATCACCGCGCATACCCGCTGATAACCAACTGGTAGGCTCTGAGGCGCCTTTCCTCCTGCAAGTTCATCGAGGGTTTTGCGATCCAGATCAGTGGACTCAAGAAGAGTTGGCAATGGAATATCGAGAGCCACGGAAATTGCTTCCATTGTTCGAAGCGAGGGATTGCTCCTTCCTTGAGTCACGTCTGATATGAAGGCAGTAGAGATTCCTGCACGATCCGCAAGTTCTCTCTGAGAAATCTTGCGCTCATCCAGAACCCGGAGAACATTAGTAAAAAAAATGTCGTGGTAGATGAAATGGCGGGTCATTATGAATAGCTTTGTTATTTATGCCGCGTAAACACTAGATTTATACCAGATTTTGAAAGACCTACGAGTAAAGTGAGGGGAATTTTATAAATACTTTCTTCAAGAATTATTCTCGCAAATGGGGAAATAAATATTGACAAAGTATTTACACGTCAACTATTGTAACAATACAAGCAATAAAATGAACCAAACACTCTCTCCCCCAATCATATACAACCAGCAAAACTATGCAGATTCTGACAGTAGGCAATCAAAAAGGCGGAGTCGGTAAAAGCACTTTTAGTGTGCATCTTGCTTTCCGCGCGGCTGAACTAGGTTACCGTGTTTTATTAATCGATGTTGATGAGGGCGACCTATCAGAAGTGTTCCCTGAAATCGAGGAAAGTGATAGCACCAACTATCTCAAAGCCAGTCATTTATTTACAGGAGAAATCAAGGGACGGCAACCGCGACAGGTTTACGAAAAAATCGCGTTGATAGAAGCCGATGTAGATGTTCTTGACGTGGACGATATGCCACTTGAAACGATTGAGCAACCCCGCCTATCTCTTGCTCAATTGAACGGCAACTACGATTTTTGCATTATCGATACTCCTCCAAATCTGCAGCGACGAATGCTTGGCGCATTAGTTGCTTCGCATGCAGTTGTTTCACCCTTCAATATCTCCCCGTTTTCATTTGCAAGAATGCCTAAACTGCAAGCAACAATTGCGGGGGTAAAATCGCAATACAACCCCAACCTAAACCACCTTGGTTTCCTCGCCAACATGGTCAATAGCAAATCCATCAATGAGGTTGAAGCACTTCCTGAATTGCGTGAAGCGTATGGCGAGCTTATTTTTGATGAAGCGATCATTGCCCGTGCATGTGTGGCAACAGCACTGGCTCAAGGTCACGCGGTCTGGCATCGAGCACGCAGCGGCAATCAGCGTGCATCTGCCAAGGAAATGCGACGAGCGTGCGATGCTGTCTTAACCCGTCTTGGATTTAAGTTAATGGAGCCTTTGTCATGAGCGCATTTGGAAAAAAGATCAGCAAGCTGTCCCAAATTCAGAAGCAGGGAGCAGCGGCCTCACTACCTGGTGAGCGCATTGAGGAAGTCGATCCTGCATTGATCGACTGTCTAAAGCAGCTTCGCAATGAGGATAATCCCGGTTTTACAGTTGAGTCATTAACTGAGCTGGCCAATGATCTGGAACGCGATGGGCAGCATGAACCCGCCGTCTTGCGGAAAAACCCCGAGTATGCAGGCCGATATTTAATGGTCGCAGGTGAACGGCGCTGGCGTGCCTGCAAACTAAAGGGTCTGAAGCTTAAAGCAGTCGTTCGGGATATGACCGAAGAACAAGCGCGACGTACTCAGCGCGCAGAAAATATTCAACGTGAGAATTTGACGCAACTGGAAATCGCAATAGCGCTACGCGACGACAAGGAGCGACTTCAGACTCTCGATAAAGTGGCCGCTGAATGGAACAAGGGCATCAATTGGGTAGCCGAGCGAATCAAGTTTCTTGAGGTGGTTGAAACGGGTGGCATAGCAAGCAAAGCCGTGATTGACCGTGTAACGGCAGACATTACGGCAGTTAATGACCTTGATCGATTAGAAAAAACCGATCCAGCAGCCGCTGAGAACGTGATCGAACAGGCTAAGACTGATCCAAATGTCAATGTGCGCAAGATGGTGCGAGAAAAACTTCAAGACACTAAAAAGAATAAAAAGGAGCAACAAGAAGAGAATTCTCGCATGCGAGAAAAACGTCAAGGCACCAAGGTGAACGAAAAACAGCAGCAGGAGGAAAATTCTCGCATGCGAGAATTAGAAACTACTGACGGAAAAATAAAAGACTCCCATCAACCCAAACTACACCCGGACGCAGTTTCGCATGTTGCCGATGCTGCAGAGCGTTCACGCTTCATTTGTGAACAAATGAACTTCCTCTCCACGCTTTTGCAACAACGCCACGATGTACTCGATCTGCTTGGCGACACATTGCAAAGTGTAGTTCACGCACAAACTGAGCTTTATAGAATCTGTCACACCCTCGACACTTTGGCGAATCGCAAGTAAACAATAAAGCGGCAGGAACGCCGCTAGCAAAAAGAGGATTTCATGCAACAAATGTTAGATAGCTATCGTATTCCCGCAGCGGATTTTGAGAGAGTTGCTCGAAATACACGGCTAAAGGAGAAAAGTGTAGTGATTGCTCGCGAAATATTAGTGGAGGGAAAAGATATGTCTGAGGTTGCTGCGCGATACCAGCTCACGCGCCAACGCGTAATGGCCATCCGCGACAAGTTTCATTCCGCATACCTTCGAAACTCCATGTTTCCCCCGGATTGGATACGAGCGTCGGTATGTGCCCCCCAAGAAATGCTCAATCGATTTCTTACCGAAGTGGAACGTGAACGGATCAAGTATTTTTCTCAGAACAGTTGACGCAAATGCGTTGCAAATGCGAAACAATCGCAGGGGCTTCTCAAGATGAGACAAAAGAAGGCTTTGGATCAATCCATCGGGCAAAAAGAAGTTGAACAAACTGAGACAAATTCGGCGACAACCCCACCCCTAACGAGAAACCAGAAACGCCTGGTCAAGACTGCTGCGGAGATTGCTGGTGAGCGTCCAGATGATGATGATAGAGCCTACATGCACTCTATCATGTGCCAGGTAGGCTTACCACGCTCTAAAGTAGAAGGTAACTCATTCGAGCGTTATTCCGGTGGCGCAGCGTTACTGGTAGAGGCCGGAAAGTTATGGGATGGCAAGCAGTTTGTACAACAACCGATTCCCTACGGAGCGATGCCTCGCCTAATGTTAGCCTGGATGAACACCTATGCCGTACGTTTCAACTCACCGGAAATTCCGGTAGGAGACAGTGCAAGCGAATTCCTCCGGATGCTTGGACACAAAAATATTAACGGTGGTCGCAACGGGGTCTACACAACTTTCCGCAAGCAGGTACAAGCACTATCCGCATGTCGCATGACTTTAGGTTTTAATGCGAATGGTCGAGCCCACACTTATGAAGGCAAACCCATCAAGCACTTTGAAGCATGGCTTAATACCGAAGAAAAGCAACGCCCATTTTGGCCGGGATCAGTTACATTTTCTCAGGATTACTACCTCACTCTGAAGGATCACGCCGTACCCCTCGACCTTCGCGCTTTCATGGCATTGAAGAGTTCGGCATTGGCTCTGGATGTTTACACTTGGCTCGCGCAGCGCTTACATCGAATTCAGGGCAGACCATTAGTCCTACATTGGGCTAACCTGCGGGATCAATTTGCGCAAGAGTACCAAGGCAAAGACGCAGACAAAGATTTTAAAAAGAAATTTTTACCAGCATTACGCGCTGCTCTCTCAGTCTACCCGGAAGCCAAGGTAAAACAGGTTACAGGAGGAATCATGCTCATGCCTTCTCCCCCTCCAATTCCGTATAAGGGTTTCTAACATTCACAAATGCTGGTTTGAAACAAAGTCAAGATCATAGTGCAATCAGCATTATGCCTAATCAGACCCCCCTTCTAATTCAATGTGTATAACACTGTGGAATTCTTAATCTATCCACGCCTAATCAGACCCCCCTATTCATGCCTAATCAGACCCCTGATCAGTGAAATATATGCCTAATCAGACCCCTCTTTCATGCCTAATCAGACCCCCCCTAAACCGATAGGTAACCTTTAGGTTTTACCTATATGTATATCCGATAGTTGGACTAGGCAAACTTGTAAATAACTATCCCAACTAACAGCCAGCACACCTTCATCTACCCTATGGACAACCCTGTTGGAAAACCTGATGGACGAATATATCCTCGTCCACAAGGTTTCCCACAGGGATTGCCCACAGAATTCCTGATCTCCAAAACAAATCTTTTCTGACGCGGCCTTCGGCCTTGCCTAAACCATTTTTAATAATTTTCCCTTAAAACCCAGGGTTTCTCATGCTGCCGTGAAAACGGAACGAAAGTAAAAAACCATTCATAAAATTTTTTAATAATCAGAAGGACATACTTGCTATTTCACACCTCTTATATACAATATATCGTATATTTATATACCTTTATTGTGAAAGGGGGAGATTATGGGGGCATCTTTAAATAGGGTAAATTTAATGGGAAATCTTGGATCTGATCCAGAGATACATTCCTCTCCTGATGGAACTACAGTAGCCACTTTCAACCTTGCAACAACCGAAACTTGGAGAGATAAAGAGGGAAACCGACAAGAAAGAACAGAATGGCATCGAATCGTGTTTTACAAGGTATTAGCCGATGTAACAAGAGATTATCTGAGGAAAGGATCACTGGTATATCTTGAAGGAAAAATCAGAACCCGTGATTGGGAAGATAAAGACGGTAAAAGGCGATTCACCACAGAAATAGCAGGCAACCTACTCAGAATGCTAGACAAAAAACCCAACAAACACCCAGTGGACGGATCAGCTTTAAACGAAAGCGAATCGGATATCTCATACTGAGACAAAAGTCATGAGTAAATTAGCGGATGATTAACAAGGGCTGCCAAAGGGATTCGAGATGAAGGTTATTCCGATAAGGCAGGACTTCAAGGATACAAATCCCCCAAAGGTTCATACAGGCTATAGGGTTGTATCCGAGTTCATCGGTATCCTGTGGTTCCTGGTTGCCCTTTTTTGGCCCGTATTACGCTGGCTGTTCGCTATCGATGTTACTTTTCAGTTTTTCCGTATGCTGATTGGTTTTTCACGGTTTGGTTTATATTTTGACGGGCTCTTTTTTCTTCATTTTCTCTTCTACACTGGCATGATCTGTTTTGTTACTTCAAAAAGATGAAGTAAATAATCATTTACGCGGCTTAAATAAATCCTCAGTTTTTGCTAGACTCATTTTGATTAAGGAGTAGCTGGGGGATTTTTGAATGGTAAGAGCCAAAAAAAAAACAAATGATCAGCCAGGACGGAGTACTGCACTGTCCCTGAATGAATCCGGACAGGAATCGATATCTATTTCACATAATCCGATAGAGTTGTCATTGGATTTGATAGATGAAGATCCAGATCAACCGCGAACCGTTTTCGATCCTCAGCTTCTTCAAGAATTAGCGGACACTATCCGCGACAGGGGTGTAAAAAACCCTATCTCAGTACACCTCAATACGGAGAAATCGGGCCGGTATATCATCAACGACGGCGCCAGGCGTTATAGAGCTTCCAAAATGGCGGGAAAACAAACGATTCCCGCGTTTGTTGACCCCGATTTCACCAAAATAGATCAGATCATTGTCAATGCTCATCACGCTAACTTTACGCCAAGAGAATGGGCAATCCTGATAGATCAGGAAGAGAAAAAAGGGAAACAACGGATTCAGATTGCCAAGGAATTGGGGAAAACACCCCCATTCGTAACCTACTACAGCAATCTGCTAAAGCTGCCCGAACCACTCGCTGAAGTCTTTAATTCGGGACGATGTGAAGATGTTTCTGCACTGACTCAGCTATTCACAGTATGGAAATTGTATCCAGATGATGTGGAATTATGGCTCGATGATTCAACCGTAGAGGTTACACGGCATTCCATAAGGAGTCTGCGTGATTTTCTGGACAAACGCGCAGAGCAGGAACCTTCTTCCGGACTGATCTCCCAAGAAATTCAGTTAGAGGTTGAATCAACATCTCGCGAGCGCAAGCGACGCACGACAAATCCTTTCAAGCTACGAAAGCCGGCCATACAGGTACGCGTTGAAGATCGGATTGGATTTTTACTTTACAATCGCCGCCCCTCCCGCTTCGGAAGGGCGTGGATTCGCTATCAGGATAACGGAGAAGAGAAAGAACTTGCCATGAGTGATGTTCAGCTTGTTGGCCTGGCAGAGGGCGAGTAATTTACGAAAGGGGAGGGGAGTGGAGGTATCAGCAAAGAAGGAGCGTATCCTTGTCATGAACGGTCAGCGTCTTCTCCAGCAGGAGCAAGGTTTAGAATGGACAACGAAAAAAGTCTCCAAGGCCGGGCGCCTCAAGCCTGGTATCTATAATGCTTATCTCGCGAAGGATGCCGATCCCACTCTGCAGCACAACGGAATTGTGTTTCACGCAAATGGAATTTATGTATACCAGCAGATAGGACAGAATATTGTTCGACACTCATCCCAGGCATTCGACTCCGTTCCCGAATACGGCAAGCCAGTTTCCATCTCGTATCAGCAAGGGAAGGCCCTTGTGGTAGACACTGCTTTGTCTCAAGGCAGAAAATTGTCTCGCTAGCTTGTATACCACAGCACAGCTAGAGCTGTAGCGAATCCAAGGACCGACACTAGCAGGCTAATGCTGGAGAAGTGCTGTAAATGCTGATATTCTTCCATCATCCTGCGGGCGGCCATCTCATTTTCCATTCTTTGCAGACTGAAGAGCCGTTTTGCTTCCTGTTCGAAGGCCAGGCAGATACTATGGGCGGACTCGCGCATAGTTTGTTCCAGCCGCCCTGCAGCTTTGCCCTGTAACTCTTCTGAAAGCGTTCTTAAGCTGTTTAGATGATCGTTCAAGATCATCTTCTGGAGACCTGTGGCTGACTCCATCACCTGTCTGTTGATGGTGTAAGTCATCAGGATGGGATCATCGCGGGAAACGGATATGCCATGGCGGACAGCCACTTCCCGAATGATTGCATCAAGCATATCATTCTCCCGGGAAAGGCTATCCTTTTCATTACTGTTCATGCGGGTGTCACCAGGCCGCTGAGTCCTCCATAAAGCTGGTCGCGTACAATCTTCAAGCGCTGGCGTACCATGATCGGGAGTGAGGCAAGCTTCAAGGATTCCTCGAACGTGCGTCGCGCTCGCAACATCTCTGACAGGTCATGCCCATAGGTTTCACGTTTCAATGCAGGTATCTCAATTACGGCGGCCACTTGGTTGCGATGGTCTTTGCAGGCTTTCAGTTCCACAAAGCGTTTCCCTTCATGTTCAATTAAGCCCCAGTAGGGGTTGAGCCATACGACAAACGACACGTCTTGCGGAAACTGAGAGGCCATTTGCGCAAAACCGCTCACTGTATCGCGCAATGCCTGGCCGCCTGTGATGACGGTATGCACCATCAACCGATGCCCAATCTCGTGCAAAAGCGCGGGCACATGATTCGTTATGAGGTAGTGCGACAGCGGGACGAACGAACTTGCCCCATTGTCGATGATGACATCCTGCTTAGACGAAGCAAGCAGTTCCACCAACGAATCGAAATGGCGCGGATTGATTTCGTCTCCTTCCATGATTTCAAGCTTGTGGACATTGAGCGCCTTATATCCGTGGAAGGTCGCATTAACTGGATCCGTGTCAATGCAGAGAGGTTTCTTACCCATTGCATTCATGTATTGTGCGAGCACTGCGGCAATGAAAGATTTACCCACGCCGCCTTTTCCTTGCAGAATCATATGAACATTAGCCATCAGAGTATCTCCTCGTCTTTTAAAGGGGTTGAAGAAAAGGTGAAGCCAGTGGTATCTGCGTGACGAGGCGGAGAAGGTGATTGATCAGTTGACTTCTTCTTGGGTAACGCAGCTCCCTCTCGCTTGATAATCAGCCGATTGACCTGATTGCAGAACGTGTTGTAGCTCGTCGTTATCTTTTGCTCCGCATGGAGCGTTTCCCAGATCTGATAGATCGTCCATCCGTCCCCGAGCGCATTGTGAATTTCATCGCGCTGAGCGAGGAATGCGGCAAGGTTGCGCGCGTTCCGACTGGATCTGTTGTCCTTGACTCGCAATGATATTCTGTAGGAAAGGTTGGGCATATAAATTCGATTTAATGAATTATTGTTCATGGTATATCGAATTATAATGTTGCACAACCGAAGTATTTTTGCTAACTTCAATCCGTTGTTGAAAAAATCCCGGAAGAATTCAGTGCGCTTAAAATTTGTTGCGAAGAGAGTGGGGGCAAGATATGTGAAGTGGGCCTACCCGCAAGCGGCCATTCCACCTTCACTTTTCCCTTATTCGCACGTGTGCTTAACGGGAATCTTGCCCTGCGGGGCAAACTGATCGGATGCGGCTGCCGCCGCTGACAGGGGAGAGCATGGAACAAGAGCAGGAGCCCACACGCAAGGGCAGTACCCCGATTAAGGTGTACTGCCTGCCGGAAGAGAAATCGCAGATCGCCGAGAACGCGAAGGCGGCGGGCCTGAGCCTGTCCACCTTCCTGCTGCGCGTGGGCGCGGGTTATGACGTCCGTACCGTGCTCGACTATCAACGTATCGAGGACTTGGCCCGTATCAACGGCGATCTCGGACGGCTGGGTGGATTGCTCAAGCTGTGGCTCACAAACGACGAGCGGTTGCGGGGTGTTCGGGCAGAGGAATTGCGGATACTCCTTTCCAAGATCGAACGCAACCAGGAAGCGATGCGGTTGATTATGCAGCAGGTCGTGGCCCGATAGAGGAAGAGGGAAGGGGAGTGATGATTGCCAAGCATATATCTATGCGATCGGCCCGACGTAGCAGCTTTCGCGAACTTGTGGCCTATATCACCCATGGACAGGACAAAGCAGTGCGCATCGGGGAAATCAGGGTCACAAACTGCTATCAGCAGGAGGCGCAGGACGCCGTGCTGGAAGTGCTAGCCACCCAGCTGCAAAATCAGCGCGCCTGCAGCGACAAGACCTATCATCTCCTGATCTCGTTTCCTGCAGGTGAGAAGCCTGCAAAAGAGACCCTGTGCAGCATTGAGGACGAAGTCTGCAACGCACTGGGTTTCAGGGAACATCAGCGCGTGAGCGCGGTGCACAGCGACACCGACAATTTGCACATTCATGTGGCAATCAACAAGATTCATCCGAAGCATCACACCATTCACAATCCCTATTGCGATTACAAGGCTCTAGGAGCTGTCTGCGAGCGCCTGGAGCGCTTGCATGGGCTCATCCATACCAACCATGAAGCGCTCGCGCCTGGAGCCCGCAATCGCGCCCTGGACATGGAATATGCGGCAGGAGTGGAAAGCCTCCTTGGCTGGATCAAGCGTGAGTGCCTGGGCGAGCTTCGCCAGGCGAAAAACTGGGGAGAATTGCATCGGTGCCTGACCCAGAATGGTCTCATCCTGCAGGAGCGGGGCAACGGGCTCATCGTGCGTGATGAAGAAGGAAGGACAGTCAAGGCAAGTTCGATTGCCCGGGATTTCTCGATGCCGCAGCTTGTGAAGCGCTTCGGTCCATTCAAGCCTGACGGACAACGGCAAATGAAAGCCATCCGCAGCTACCAGACGAGGCCGGTATCGCGGGATTCCGGTACAGATGCACTCTACCAGTCCTATCTCATGGATCAGGCGCGCAGACGGGGCGCACGCACCCAGATCCGGCAGGAATTGCGCGCACAGAAGCATTCCCTCGTATCCCAGGCAAAGGATCGCGCCAGGATCAAGCGCAGTTTGATCAGGCAGCTTGATTGCGACAGGTCCATGAAACGCGTGCTCTACCAGCAGGCAGGCTCGGCTTTGCGCGAAGATATCGGAGCCATCCATATCCAACAGAGGGCAGCGCAAGAGGAGAAATTCTCGCATGCGAGAAGCCTGTCCTGGTTCGACTGGCTGGCCGAGCGCGCGGCCATGAATGACGCACAGGCGCTGGCTGTCCTGAGGAAGCGGCATCGGACTGCCTTTGGCCGTGCCAATGCCCTGCTGGGTGCGCAGGAAGAGAGGCAGCAAGGCAGGGCGCTGCAGGGGAAGCAGAATCGCATCTTTGGCAGCGGAATCAAGATCGATGGAGTGACAAAGCAGGGCACAATTATTTATACGAATGGGAAATCGGCCATCCGCGACAGCGGCAACCGTCTCGAAGTCTCGGAAGGAATCAGGCAGGACGGGCTGGAAATAGCGCTTGCGATGGCGGTGAAGCGCTTCGGGCGATCCCTTACGATCAAGGGCGATGTGGCTTTCAGGGAGCGCGTCCTAAGCACGGCTCAGGCGTTGCGGCTCGATATCCGGTTCGATGGGGCGATGCAGGCCAGATTGAAAGAAGAGCAGGGCAGGACAGAAGAGGCGAAGGCAGCGAAGACATGGCGTGAGCCAGCATCTGAAGCATCCGGCAACACCGGCGAGGCGGCGGCACGACGCTATATCGCCGAGCGGGAATTGAAGCGGCAGAAAATCCCCAGCATCCCAAGGCATGTCCTCGGGGAAATGAAGCCGAATCTGAACGTGCGCTATGCCGGCTGGCGTAGGGTCGACGGGCAGTTCCTGCTGCTCGCGAAGATGAACATTGATGAAATTGCCGTGATCCCGGTAGAGGTGGATGTGATTGCGTGTGTGTCGGGATTGAAGCGGGGTGAGGTTATCGCGCTCGACAGCGGGAGCGCGTCGGTCAGGCGTGTTCAGGGGGGTGAAACGAAAGGAATGCGGCGATGAAACCGGGACCGAACAATGGCATCAGTTTGCTAATTCGGGCAAACACGGCAAACCGCCCATTCCTGATGGCGGCACTTTTTCTCCTAGTGCTCATTTCAAGCCTGGCTGCAGCCACGCAGTACTTCGCGCACGCATTCCAGTATCACGCCACCCTGGGCGCACATCAGAACTTTCTCTACGCGCCTTGGAAGATTCTGGAGTGGGCGGGGCAATGGCCGGACCGCTACGAAAACGAGTTTTCCATGGCAGGAAGCATAGCCTTGATGACTGCATCCCTGGGGCTGATCCTGCTTCTAGTGCTCAAGAAACGTCTGGCGGAGCCTGTTACCTCTTATCTTCATGGCTCGGCACGCTGGGCTGGGAAGAAGGATATCGTTGCCGCGGGATTGCTGCCACGCAGCTCCTGGCTGGAGGCATTGAGAGGGCAGAATGAAACCTCGTCCAGCTCCACTGGGGTTTACGTGGGTGCGTGGGTAAACAAAAGAGGGCGGCAGTATTACCTGCGGCATAGGGGACCTGAGCATGTGCTCTGCTATGCACCCACGCGCTCGGGCAAAGGTGTAGGACTTATCGTGCCGACCCTTCTTTCCTGGGGAGAGAGCGCGGTTATCACCGATTTGAAGGGCGAACTGTGGGAGCTGACCGCCGGGTGGAGGAAACAGCATGCCGGCAACCGAGTATTGCGCTTCGAGCCTGCCGCGGTGGAGGGAGGCGCGCACTGGAATCCGCTGGAAGAGATTCGCCTTGGGACCGGGCATGAGGTGGGCGACGTGCAGAACCTTGCCACCCTGATCGTCGATCCGGATGGGCGGGGATTGGAATCCCATTGGCAGAAGTCCGCTCAGGCGCTTCTGGTGGGACTCATCCTGCACGCGCTCTATCAGGCCAGAAGCAATGGCACGGCTATGCCCACGCTCTCCAGCCTTGATTCCCTGCTCTCCGATCCCAACCGTGATATCGCGGAATTGTGGATGGAAATGTTCACCCTGCCGCCCTCAGTTGGGCCGAACTGCCGCATCGTGAATGCGAGCGGGCGCGACATGATAGACAGGCCGGAAGAGGAGGGCGGTTCGGTCCTGTCCACCGCGAAGTCCTATCTCTCGCTCTATCGCGATCCCGTGGTGCATGGGAACATCGCCGATTCCCATTTCAGGATACGGGACCTCATGCACCACGATGATCCCGTCAGCCTCTACATCGTCACGCGTCCCACCGACAAGGCAAGGCTGCGGCCCTTGATCCGCATCCTGCTCAACATGATCGTGCGCCTGCTGGCGGATCGCATCGAATTCGAGGGAGGACGACCCAAGCCCGTATACAAACACCGGCTCCTGATGATGCTCGACGAATTCCCGAGCCTGGGAAAGCTTGAAATCCTGCAGGAGTCGCTGGCATTCCTCGCAGGCTACGGCATCAAATGTTATCTGGTCTGCCAGGATATCAACCAGCTCAAGTCCTCCAGGACCGGCTACGGGCAGGATGAGTCCATCACCTCCAACTGTCATATCCAGAACGCTTTCCCGCCCAACCGGTTAGAGACTGCAGAACACCTTTCCAAGCTCACGGGGCAGACCACAATCATCAAAGAGCAGGTGACGAAGGGGGATAAACATACCTCACGCACCCTGCAGGAGGTGCAACGCTCCTTGTTGACAGTGGATGAATGCCTGCGCATGCCTGGCCCCGTCAAGGGGATGAAAGATGGAAGCGACGTGATCGAGCGTGCAGGCGACATGATCATTTACGTTGCAGGATTCCCTGCGATCTATGGGCGCCAGCCGCTCTACTTCCAGGACGCCATCTTCCAGAAAAGGGCGGAAGTGCCAGCACCCTCGGCAAGTGACCAGTTGGAAAGCGTGTCTTGAAGAGATCAGGGGTAGTTTCCGCTTGGATGAGGCGTGGACTTCTAATGGCTGTGTTCGGCCTGATTGCTCTGGGCCTCGTCTGCTCTCTTGCGGGGCTTAAGATCAATACGACGAAAAGCATTCCGATCGGGGTTTACCAGCTGACGGATGGGCCGGTAGGGAAGGGGGAGTATGTGATTTTCTGTCCGCCGCAGACAGCGCTGTTTGACGAGGCACGTGAACGTGGGTACATCGGCGCGGGTTTTTGTCCGGGTGGTTATGGATACATGATGAAGCGCGTGCTGGGTGTCGAAGGCGATATGGTATCTTCCGGAGATGGAGGGATTGCCGTCAATGGAAAGCTGCTGGTGGCAAGCGCACCGCGGGAAGTGGATAGTGCAGGCAGGGTACTGTCTCGTTATCCGTTTTCCGGTTGCATCCTGAAAGACTCTGAATTGCTGCTCATGTCGGATGTGAGCGGAACATCGTTCGATGGGCGCTACTTCGGGCTGGTCACTTTATCCCAGGTCAGGGGAGTGATTAAACCGCTGGTCATCTTCTGAGTTTCCTGGCAATTTAAACAAAAAAAATAGAATGCTAAATTCTCAGCGCCCTCAGCTCCTTGTAAGCTCTACCGGTTCCTTCGAGAGCATGAACTTTTCCATCGCACTGATATATGATAAAAATCAAGCATCATATCCCTGGAGGATGTATGAGAACTGTACAAAAAACCATCACCTTGACCGACAGGCAGGATGACTGGATCAAGACACAGATTGAAGCAGGGCATTACATCGACGACAGCGAATATATCCGCGATCTCATCCGGCGGGAACAGGAACGCAGCGTGGAGATTGAAGGAATTCGTGCCGCGCTGATCGAGGGCGAGAACAGCGGCGAACCGCAACCTTTTGACCCAGCTGCATTCAAGGAAAGAATGCTGGCCAGGCATGGCTGAATATCACCTCTCTCCCGCGGCAGAGCATGACCTGGAAGATATTTGGCTCTACACTTGCCGCCAATGGAGCGAGGAGCAGGCGAACTACTACATTGACATGCTGACTGCAGCCTTTGCCGAGCTGGCAGCTGCGCCAATGATTGCTTCGGCCTGCGATCATATCCGTCCGGGGTATCGCCGTTACAATGTTGGACGGCACATGATTTATTTTCGCGTTACATCCTATGGTATTGTCCTCATTCGGATCCTGCACGACCGTATGGAAGCCGCGCGTCATCTGTAATTTCTTATTACATCATTTCCTTGCAGGTACTCAGTCAGTCCACTCAAGTTCTAATCACCCATCCAACTGTGAAAATTAAGTTCGGAAACCCGGGATCGTGATCCCCTATACTCGATCGAGCCGATTAATAATTGGCCTGGTTATCTATATCTTATGCGCCTGCTTGGCCCAGGCAGAAATCCTGAGTGGCAAAGTCGTCAAGATAGCGGATGGCGATACCCTGACCATTCTTGATAAATCAAACCGGCAACACAAGGTAAGACTTATAGGCATCGATGCGCCCGAGCGCAAGCAACCGTTTGGCACCGTATCCCGGCAGAACCTGGCCACCCTGGTGTTTGGCAAGACCATTGCCGTGGAGTGGCACAGGCGCGACCGCTATGAGCGTATCCTGGGAAAAGTGCTGCTGAATGGAAAGGACGTCAACCTTGAGCAGATCAAGGCGGGATTGGCATGGCACTACAAACAGTATGACAAAGACCAGCAGTTGGCTGATCGGCAGCTTTATGCCGAGGCTCAAAAGGCAGCCAGTCTCAAGGGCATTGGACTATGGAGTGATCCAGCGCCTGTCGCACCGTGGGATTTCCGGCACAACAAGCCTGCACCATCAGTTGCAGACGAAGCGTGCGAGATCAGGTTTGCTGGATTCCGGTACAAGATCGATCCCGTTGTTTGTGGGATTTGTCAGAATGCCCTCAAGTCTGCCTCCACCTTGCCCGGACTCATGGAGCTTGCGCGTCTTGCAACTCGTCCTGGTTCCGATGACGCCAATTGAATCGATGCCAGTGCGCTTATGCAATGCGATGGATCGGGCTGGCGGGTAAAGCTACGGTAGAAATGCTTTGGCCAGTGAATGTGCCAGGTGAGGGGAAGGGTTAGCCCTATTCTGACCTGGTAGCTCCACTCACACCTTCAATACCACAAGTCTTTCAGACTGATCTGCTCGGTTATCAACATAATTCAGTAGAATGTTTGCAAATTGGTGTTGAAGCCGCAAATGACTTGCATTCATGTTCAGTTAATCCAATGAGGTTTTCCCCTGTTGCCGGGGATAGGCCGGGGATAGGATTGTGGATAAGCTTACTAAGTTTTTGTTTAAGCTCGGTCTACTGGGATTGCTCAGATTTGTTGCAGCGTTGTTTCACTGCGCCAGCATCCAAATAAATTATTTACTGCTAGGTCCAGGATGACGTAGGGGAAAGGAAGCAAGGTTATGGCAGGAGCGAGGGTAGTGCTGCTTCAGGTTAGTCTTTCCCGTCCTTCCCATTCACTGCCGCCTTGAGCGTGGCACCCGGCTTGAATGCCGGCACCTTGGAGGCGGCGATCTTCAATTGCTCGCCTGTCTTGGGATTTCGGCCCGTGCGCTCGCTGCGGCTGCGTACTTCGAAGGTACCAAATCCTGGCAGAGAAATGGAATCGTCTTTCTGCAGGACTTCTGTGATGATTTCGGTCAATGCCGTTATGGTCCGGGCGGCTTGAGCCTTGCTGGAGCCGGTATTCGCAGCTATGGTCTCGATAAGCTCATTCTTGTTCATGAGTTTTCTCCCTCTTTTCAGTTTTAAATTCCTAAGAGCTTAACAGTCAATCGGTCGAGCAAGGAATAAATGAAACGGAGGTCATGTAAGATTTTCGCGTTCCACAAAAATTTCTCATCTTCCGTTTGCCGCTTGTCACAGACCATGCCAGCCGCTTTGCTTTCCTGTCAGGGCCTGTGAACCGCAAAGCCTTGCGGCCGCGGCGCACTTGAATTCTCCTTAAACCCCCTTTGCGCCGGCACGGCCGAGTAGCTTCCCGCTTCAATCCCCCCACAACGCCCCCCAACGTTTCGTGAGGGGGACTTGTGGGGGGATAAACGAATAGCGGGAAGCCATAGCCCGCTTTTTGCCCGTCTTTCCACCCCACCCATTCCCAACCCTTGCCCGTGAGAGCAAGGGCTGTCTCCCCACTCCCGTCGCCCCCAGGGGCGAGGCGAGGAGAGTCCGAGCGAGAGGATCAGTTTTTTCGATTCTCGGTTCTTGAACTTTCACTTTTCGGGAGATTGCCATGTATTACACACCACCCTTGTTTCCAGTAGGACAAGTTGTCGCAACCAGCACGGTAGCGGGTCTGGTTCCCCAAGCGCACCTGATGCAGTGTTTAAGACGCCACATGATGGGCGATTGGGGCTGCGTATGCGAAGAGGACGCAAAGACCAACAATGAGGCTGTAGAGGTCGGGTTTCGCATCCTGTCCGCCTATGCAATCGACGAAACCCAACCCTGCAAGGGCTTCGGGGAAAACACGCTCTGGATCATCACCGAGGCCGACCGCAGCGTGACTACTTTCCTTTTCCCTGACGAGTACTGATGTCATGCCGGTGCAGCTCTGCACCGGCTTTTCCCTTTCCTTTATTCAAACCTACAGGAGACAAACCAATGAAAACCATCGAAACCATCCAGACCGTTGAAACCACTATTACCCGCATTCCGGTAAAAAACCTCGTCATTTCACCCTTGAATGTCCGCAAGAAACAGGGAACCGGCATCGAGGAACTGGCGGCCCTGATCGCATTCCAAGGGCTGATTCACAATCTGGTCGTAACTTCACAGTTGAAGAAGGGCAAGAAAACGGGCAAGCATGAAGTCGTAGCCGGTGGGCGCAGGCTAGCCGCGCTGAATCTGCTGATCGCCGATGGACGGCTGCCGAAGGATTACGAGGTCGATTGCCGTGTGGTCGAACGCAAGGAAGCATTGGAAATGAGCCTGTCCGAGAACAGCGGACGGGAACACATGCATCCTGCCGATCTTGTCATAGCCTATCGTAACCTGACGGATGCGGGTTTGTCGCCGGACGAGATTGCTCCCCGTTTTGGCGTCTCGCCCCTGACGGTCAGGCGCTACCTCAAGCTTGCGAATGTTTCCCCAGCACTCTTGCAGCTTTATGCGGAAGACAGCATGAATTTTGATCAGATAGCTGCGCTGGCCCTGACAGAGGATCATGAAATGCAGGAACGGCTCTGGCACAACACGCCGGAATGGCAGCGCAATGGTGCAACCTTTCGGCGGCTCATCACTGAAACTGAAATCAATCTGCGCACGAACCCGCTGGCCAAATTCATCGGTGTCGAAGCTTATGAGGCAGCAGGCGGCTTGATACGGCGTGATCTCTTCGGGAATGAGGGTGATGGCTTTATTCAGGATGCCAGCCTGCTCGAATCGCTTGCTCTGGAAAAACTCAATCAGGCGGTCGAGCCGATCAAAGAGGAAAGTTATGCATGGGTACAGGTTCGAACCCGGTTCGATTATTCCGATCTGGCTGAATTCGGGCGTGTAAGGACGGTCAGGCGCGAGCCCGCCGGGGAAGAACAGGCCAGAATGGATGCGCTGGATGCCGAGATGGAAGCTCTACAGCCTGAGTATGAAGCCTATGACGAGGACGCAGACGAGAGCGGGGAACTGTACCGGACAATCGAAGAAAAAGCGGATCGCATTCAAGCTCAACTGAATACACTGGATGAATCGCTGGCTGTCACTTATCCGGACGATCTTGCAATTGCGGGGGCCATCGTGACAATCAGCCATGATGGCCAACTGAAAATCGAGCGTGGCCTGATCCGCAAGGAGGACATGAAGAAACTGCCTTCCGGGCAGGAAGGAACGGGCAGAAGCAGCGAAGAGAAACCCGTGCATTCGGAAAAGCTCACGCGCATGCTGACGGCGCACCGCACCGCCGCCATTCAGGCAGAACTCATGAACAGGCCCGAGGTCGCACTGGCGGCTCTTGTGCACCGGCTGCTCATGCAGGTTGTCGGGAACAGGTACAGATCAGGCCGCACCGTGCAGATCAATGTCGAGGAAACGCGTCTTAAGCCGGATGCGGAGAATATCGAGCAGAGCAGGGCGGGCATGGCAATCGAGGAAAAACGCCAGTACTGGAAAGATAAAGTCGAAGCGGCAGAGCAGGAGGGCAAGGGCCTCCTTGTGTGGCTGTTGGATCAATCGCAGCAGGACCTTCTGGAATTGCTTGCCTTCTGTACAGCGGTCTCGATCAATACCGTGTCAAGCCGGGAGAATGCGCCATCGGATGAGGTCGCGGCGCTCATGTCTGCCCTGAGCCTCGACATGGCCGACTGGTGGGAAGCCACAGCGGAGAATTATCTGTCGCACGTGTCGAAGGACAGGATTCTCTCCGTGGTGACAAAAGCGGTATCGCCTGACAGGGCTGATGCAATGCGCGGATTGAAAAAGGATCAGCTGGTGATCAAGGCGGATGAAGAACTCTCAAGGTCGCGCTGGCTGCCGGAGAATTTCAAGGTGGTTGCTCCACAGAAAAAACAGTGATTCTTTGAAAGTGCTACACGCCCCCGGAAAGGGGGCCTGCAGTATATTTAACAAATGACCTGAATTAAGGAATTCAAGAGAGGAGAGAGTAATTATTCGACGTGCTCAGAAGGTGCGACTTTGTTCGCTATTTGGCACTGATTATCAGCGCTAAGTGGCACCGTTCAACGGCTGTGAATAGGCTTTTCAATGACAAGTATCCGAAAAAACTCTTCGCCCATTTTCTACTTGGGCAAAAACATCGGGTTAAAGCGGTTTACATTCCGCCGGTCGCTCTACATTCAGACCATCTTTGCTTGAAGATCCGTCAGGATGCGCAGCAATTCACTTAGTTTTGTATCAATCCATGCGCAAATTGCTCAAGCAGGTTTGAAAGTCTGAAGCGCCGCTCATGCTTCACTTTGGCTTATGGACTTAGGCGCAAGCAATTTCTCTTAGACTGTCTTTACCGGCAGATCGATAACGCTTGAGTGAGAGCTAACGAGACTTGACACAACGCACATTCGAACCTTGTAGCCCAGGAAAATCAGCTTGCTTTCCGTAGCACCGAGTGCTATAAAATGAAGGTTTGTTCGATCTCGTGCCGAGGACGTGGATTTCAATGCATAAGACAAAGTCGCCCATCATCAAAGCCGCGCGCAGCACAACCAAAAACCTGTGCAAGGCAAGAATGCTCGATCAGGTTACTTTACGCGAATTTGACCCGCTCTGGCTGCCACGTGTCGACCCCTTGGGGCCAGGTGAGATCAAGCGCATCCGTGAAGACGCGCACGTTAGCCAAGCAGTTTTCGCACGCCTACTCAATACAAGCCTGTCTACCGTTCAGAAGTGGGAAATCGGACAGAAAAAGCCAACAGGCACAGCGCTTAAGTTGCTGCATCTAGTTCAGAAGCGCGGCCTGGAGGTAGTTTCATGACTACGGTGCTCCAGCAACATCCGATCGAAGCGCGAGCGTACAGAGCGGCTACAGAGGGGCGTTTGGTCGTGGCGTTCATACCAGTTGGCGTTTGGCACTCGCCCGACGGCTCGTAAAAATAGGTGATACCGAATGAATGCCGATATTCTGAAGAGAGTGATACGAGCCATTTCCGATGGTTCGCAAACAGACTTGGACCGGCTGGCCGGTAAAATCGTCGATGCAGAGCGTAAGGTCGGACATGTCCGACTTGCCGAACAGCTTGAAGCGATTCTGAAGAAACCTAAGCCCAAGCGGCCTGCCGCTCCGCTATCGCCACCCGACATTGACCGCACACTCAAAGAGCTTCCACTAAGCAGGCGTCATGGCGAGACGTTGGCCACGCTCATACCGCACGATCAGCTGGAGCATCACATGGTGCTACCCGAAGCGGTCGAGCAGCGGTTCGCTCGCATCGAAGCAGAATATGCGGCTCGTGACCGGCTGCGAACCTTCGGTCTCAAGCCGCGCAAGACCGTATTGCTCTACGGCCCGCCGGGCTGTGGCAAGTCGTTGGGCGCCAAGCGGCTGGCTTGGAATACCGGCTTGCCGCTGATGAAGGTGCGCTTCGACGTGTTGATCTCTTCGTTCTTCGGGGAGTCTGCCCAGAATCTACGGTCCATTTTCAGTAGCGCCCGGGAGAAGCCTTGTGTGCTGCTGCTCGACGAATGTGACTTCATTGCTCGATCGCGCACTGCCTCTAAAGACATCGGCGAAGTGTCCCGTATTGTCAACTCGCTGCTGCAACTCATGGAAGAGTACGACGCGCCAGGCCTGTTAGTGGCGACGACGAATCTCGAGTCTGCGTTGGATCCTGCGCTGTTCAGACGCTTCGATGATGTCTTCTCTATCCCGCTGCCCGGTAAGGTTGAAATTGAGAAATTGTTGAAGATGACGCTGTCCAGCGTGCGGATGGATCGGACCATCGCCTGGGCACCATTGGTCGCAAAGCTCGAAGGCTTCTCGGCCGCGATGATCGTGAAGGCAGCGCAGGACGCCGCAAAAGCCGTAGTTCTGGCCGGCTGCCAGTCCTTGTCGCAAGACAAACTACTAAAGGCTATTGAGGAGTTGCAGCGGCACGATACGACACAAAAGGCTTAATCCATGCCGGGAGCGCACAATTTTGAACACCTTCCACTACTCCTGCGCTACCAAGGCAAGGCGCGCCTGCACGGAGGCGGCGACCCGTCGCCGCAAACGTTAGCCAACAAAGGTGCGCAGCGACAGGCGCACAGCGTCACCCTGGACACCGCAGCCCAAACGCTCACTGCGAACTGGCAGGCACGCAAGGCACAACGCCAGGCGGCCGGACAGGCCTTGCCGGACATCCCAGCAGGCATTTCCATCTTGCTGCAGATCGACACAGGCCTCGACTTGGACGTCCTGCGTGCCAAGTTCCAATTCGAGATCGTCGCGGAGCAGGAGGACGGCTATGTGATCGTGGCGTCTGAAGATATTCAGCTCGCAGCATTCCGCGCCATGGTACAGGGCTTCGCCGTCACGGTACACGGGTCGGCGACGATTGCCGAGGTCCACACGCTGTTCGACGATCCCGACCAGACAGACCGGCTGAGCCGTATCCTTTCCGAACACCTCATGGCCGTATGGGGCAACATCGACGAAGATCAGCTCTACATCGTCGACATAGGCATTGCCTGCACGGGCACCCAGGAGATTCCGCCGCGGCCGATCCGCGGCAAGCGCCCGACGGATGCTCAGTGGGCTGCAAAAGAGTTCGAGTGGTCGGAAAGGCGAGCCAGCGCCTACAACGAGTGGGATGATATTAAGATCGAACGCGAGACCTCTATTCAGAGGTTCGCCGAGTTCTACCAAGCTCAAATCCTGCATCTTACAGACAGCGCTGACTTCGACGCGGGCGTCCTTCCAGACAGCTTCACGGTGCGACTGAAGATATCGGGTAAGGGAATGAAGGATTTCGTCCTTAACTATCCCTACATATTTGAGGTTGTCGAGCCGGAAGATATCGTACTGCCACAGAACCAGGGCCAACAAGGCGCGCAAGCGGCGATCGCAGTAACGCCCGTTGCGCCCGATGCCGACGCGCCGACCGTCTGCGTCATCGACAGCGGCATTCAAGAGGCGCATGTCTTGCTTCAGCCGGGCATCGATCAAGCCACGTCTCATTGCTTCCTGCCAGGCAAAGTCGCGACGGCTGTTGCGGATGAAGTCGCGCCTGGCGGGCACGGTACGCGCGTCGCAGGCGCGGTGCTATATGGCGAGAACGTGCCGATAGATGGCGCGCCGCAACTGCCGTTCTGGATTCAGAACGCCCGCGTGCTCGACGCCCAGAACGCGATGCCGATCGAGTTGTTCCCGCCCGAAGCGCTGCGCAAGGCCGTCGAACGCTTCAACGACGGCGCGCGCCAGACCCGCATCTTCAATCACTCGATCAACGCGCGCAGCTACTGTCGCACGCGCTACATGTCGTCCTGGGCGGCCGAGATCGACCAGTTGTGCAACGAACGGGATGTGCTCATCGTGCAAAGCGCCGGCAACCTGCCGCTACAAGGCACGCCCCCATTCCTTGGCATCGCCGACCACCTGACTGCTGGCCGGGACTATCCCGCCTATCTCGCAGAAAACGCGGCCCGCATCGCCAACCCGGGCCAGAGCCTGCAGGCCCTGACCGTCGGCTCGATCGCCTACGATGCCGCCGAGCAGGGCGCATGGCGCACCTTCGCCATCCAGCCCGCAGGCCCCTCGGCGTTCTCGCGGACGGGCCCTGGCATCTGGAACGTCATCAAGCCGGAAGTCGTGGAGTACGGCGGCGACGCTGCGCGCACGAACAACGCGCCGCCCGACATCCAGGCCGGCGGCGTCATCCCCGCCGCCTGCCCCAACCTGGTCCGCTCGACACTGCATGGCCCCGGACCGGCAGCTGACCGTGACACCGCCGGCACGTCCTATGCGACGCCCAAGATCGCGCGCATTGCAGCCCAGGTACAACGCGTCTTGCCTACCGAGCCGGCACTGCTGTATCGCGCCCTCGTCGTGCAATCGGCGCAGTGGCCGGCCTGGGCAGAAGACCTGCTGTCGCGCTTACGCAATCCGCCACCCAACATGACGCTTGCGGAAAAGCAGGCCCTGTTCACAGCAGCGTCAGGCGCCTTTCGCTGTTTGGGCTTCGGCATCCCCGACGAAGTGCGAGCCACCACAAACACGGATCATCGAACGACGCTCATCACGAGCGGCGACACCGAAATCCATGCCGGCGGGTGCCACGTCTACCAGGTGCCAATCCCGGCCGAGTTGCGTCAGCAGGCCGACGAGTTCGATATCCGCATCGACGTGACGCTGTCCTATGTCGCCCAGCCGCGGCGCACGCGCCGCAACCTGCGCCGCTATCTCTCCACCTGGGTCGATTGGAAGGCCAGCAAGCTGGGCGAGGGACTGCATGATTTCCGGGTGCGCGCCATGAAGGACGCATCGAACGGCGACGCGCCGCTTCCGGGCACCACGCTGCCTTGGGTGCTGCATGACAAGCCCCAGGATGGCCTGATCCGAAACTTCAAGCGCAACAGCGGAACGGTACAGAAGGACTGGGCGGTCGTCCGCTCGAACAGCCTGCCCGACCACTTCTGCATCGCCGTGGTGGGCCATCAGGGCTGGAGTCATGACCCGGACTCAACAGCGCGCTATGTGCTTGCTGTGACCTTTGAGATTCTGGGTGGAGAAATTACGATCTACGAACCGCTCCGTGCAGCGATCGCCGAACTTCAAGCTGAGATTCACGTTGGCATCGAGGCCGGCGAGGTTGAAGTGGAAATCGAAGCGGCTGAGTGATCCACGGGCATAGAACCAAATTGGAGGGGCAAAATGGTGGACTTTAAGAAGCGACTGACCGGCAAGAAGGCAGAGCGCTCAACCGATCCAGTCAAGCTCTATGACACCCTGGACCGCGCGCACGATAAGGGGCCGCTACGTCCTGCCCAAGCTGCGGTGCTAAAGGACTGGTATGCCAGCTATCGCGCTCAAAAGGACGTGATTGTCAAGCTTCACACGGGCCAGGGAGAGACGCTGATCGGGCTGCTAATGCTTCAGTCGCAGCTTAACTGTAACGGCTCGCAATGGAAACCGGTTGGGCTCGCATTTAACGCCGTTTTGGACTCAGATTAACTGCAACTGACAAAGCACGCTCGCTCACAATAACTGCAAATGAAAAGCCACATCCTACGAGACGCTTTTCGCGTCTCACATGAGTTGATGCGGAACATTCGAGACATCGTCGCCCGATTGTCTAGACCCAAACGGGACGATATCCATGGCATTCTAGTATTTGCAGTTAGCGCGAGCACGCCGCGATGGAATGCAAGCCCGTGCTCATGATTGCAAGCTCATTCACAAATAATGTGAGCACGAATCATCCGTCAGTTGCAGTTATTGTGAGCCGAAAAGTGTCGATTGCGAGCACAGCCGGTTTCAAACGCGAGCCGTTACAGATAAGTGACCCATTCGAAACCTGACCTTCCATCTCGCGGGGCATTAAGCATGGTGGAGTGCCCTGCGCTGTTTCCCAAAGCTCATCGGCCTGCCGTTGTAGCCATATCGGGATCTGTGACATCGCGCGGAGCGCGTCGATGTGACTACGTGCCGCCGCGAGATCACCACGTTTTTTCCTCGATTGCGCAAGCAGTAAATAAGCGGTCGCACGGCTTACCGGGGAGTCGACACGATCCAGCACTAGCTGGGCATTGGCTTCACCGGCGTTGGCATCCCTATAGTCGATTTCGATCTGTGCCTTGAGGAGCATTGCATCAATCCGTATCTCTTCCGGCGAGCCGGGAGTTCCAAGCACTTCGTCCGCATCCTCGAGCGCGCCCGCCCAGTCCCCGACTTCATTTCGAAAGGTAGCACGATTTAGCAAAGGTGTAGCCCGCTCTAGAGGGGTATACGCAATTTCAAGTACGCTGCTGCAGTCGGAGATGGCTAGATGGGTAAATACTAGCTCCGAATAGGTCCCATAGGTCACTGCGCGTTCCCAGAATGCAACACTACGAAGCCTGCGTGGTACATTGGCAAGCTCCAAAATTTCTGTGAAATCACCAATTGCTGCCGAGTAGTCCTCTCGTTCCGTAGCGTTGGCTTTTCCGCGATTGCGATATGCAATGCCGCGTAACACTTGCGCTTTAGCGACAAGTCCTTGGGGAATACCTTCGACGGACAATGCCTCAGTCAGTATATCAATTGCGGCCTGAACATTTTGTGTAGTCTCCGCCTGTCCATGAACAATCAATACCTCGGCTCGTTCAGCAGGGGTAGGATCAGATGGCTTGCGGGAGTCCAAAGTCAGTACCTGCATACGTACCTGCTTAATGCTGAACCGCGATAATGGCCCTGTCTCACCGTAGAGTACAAAGCCACCCCATGCGACTGGAAATTGCGGATAGCGTTTTGACAGGGAATCGATCGCATTATGCAGTGCTTGCCCCCGCGATGCGCCGGCAAGGAGAGATTTGTAAAAGGAGGTAAACAGGATTTTGGCGGGAATGTCCGGTATTTCCCAAAGCGATGCTACGACGCTACGCGCGCCAGCAGCCGTGAATGCGCGTTGCAAGCTGTGCACGCCATCGCCGCTTACCACATCGCCAAGACCTGTTTGGCAGGCGGATAGCGTCACTATATCGGTCCGGTGCAGATCAAGTGCGGCGACTTCAGAAGCAAACAGAAATCCGTCGCTATTTGTGGCCCCGTCGAGATCGGCATTTGCGCCAGCAAAAGCGAGGCCAGACCGGTCAAGTGGATCAGGAACCGCAGTACGGCCGATCCCAGCGGGATTATAGTCGAGAACGAAGCCGTGCGTCGAAATATGCAACGCCTCGGGCGTATCCACCGCCAACATCTCTGCCTTAGTTGCTTTTTTCTGGGTCAGCGCCTCAACGTGGAATATCCGCCCACTTTCTTTGTGATCCTCTCCGGTCTTGCCGGGGGCATTGAAATAGCCCTTCGCTGACTTGAACTGCTCCAGAGCCTCATCACTGTTAAACATTTCGGCGATTTCTTTACACTCCTCTCCACTCTTGCCGAGGGCATCGAAGCGACCAATTGCGGATCTAAACTGCTCCAAAGACTCGTCACTGTATATCGCCGATGACTGCTGGCCGTCACCATGCAGATCATAGTTTGGATTTCCCAGCACCACCGCCTTGCCCTCAAGGCCATAATCTTCGTCGTGGAAGTTTACGGCCCTGAATGGCCGGTTTGACATGAGGTAGTTGATTTCAAACTGCTGGCCGACGAAACCGTCATGCGCCTCTGGCAGAGCGGCGAACGAAACGAGGCAAAGGCGATTTTCGGGAATGATCGCCACCTTGCGAAGCGACCCGATCACTGGCCGCCAAGGATCGACGATGAGACTACGCAGGGCACGCCCTGGCACTTCCCAGAACCGCGAAGCGGGGTTCCTATCCCTACCTTGGCGAATCACCCCGCTACGGAATTGATCCACCAGTTGATTAATGGTTTCAGCTGAACCAAGATCAAGGGGAGTAATCTGCTCACCACCATCCCGGATGACAAAGGCTGCATAGTGCGCTTTACCTGAAACGGACTGGAATATTGTGAACTCGATCAGTGCGCTGTCCGCCGGCAGGCCTGGCAGTTTTTCACTTCCTGTCAGAAATTCCAGGTCGAGTCGGCCAGAACTCATCCGCTCCAGCAGCAGCGCTTCATATAAAGCAATCTGCTCACGGATGACCTCAAGGTCGGCAGCCAAGTGTTCGGCGCTGAAAAACACGTCACCGTGCAGACGCTTTGTTATGGCAGCGTTCTTGAGAGTCTGTATTTGGTGCTGAACAGCGGTTACATTCAGGTCGCGTTCGCCCCCTTTCGTGAGGCTACGAATTTGCAGTACACGCGTCTCGAGGCCATGCAGAAAGCTCAAGGACCAATAGACCGCTTTCACCCGGGCGGGATCTGTGCCACTCAAGGCGAACAGGCAGGAGACCTGAAGACGGATTTGGGCTAGCGCCTTCTCCATCGAATCATGGCTGGATGCCTCGCCATAAAGCCGAATGGATTCCACTAAGACCGTCCGGTGCGCAGGCGCAGCGCGGGCGAGAATATCAAGTGCCATTCCGTGCTCACCCGCAGCAGCAAGGTGTTGGGCAGCACGGCGACCAACACTCAGGGTGAATGGGATCTCGGATGTTGTATCTGCAAGCGCCGTAAACGCTGCGAAAAGCTGTTGGGCTGCATCCTTCCTTCGCAGCAAGACGGCCATGCCCAAGACACCAAAGTGCGCCTGTTTGGTGCATTCAAACCAATTTGGAGGATCACCTTTCGGAATCAATTGCATAACATGCGCATAAAATGCCTCGGCCCAGGTCAGCCATTTTTTGGCCGCTAGCAAGTCTGCTGCCCGAACCCAGGCCATAGGTTCATCCCGGCTATCGCGAATTTGACGGCATTTCTGGATCGCTCGGATCGCCATGTTGAAGTCTTTGAGTTCAATCGCTACAGCGGCATAGCTCAACAATGCGGCGGCTATACGTGCAGGATGGCCAGGAAGCTTGAACAAATGTTGAAAGCGCTCCGCTGACAGATGCAGGGCGCCGCTCAAGCTTGCCAATTCGGCCAGCCCCTTGCGAGCTATCCATGTCGCTTCCGCAATTTCGCCTTCGTTGTTACTTAGAATCCGGTACGCAGTCGCAAAATGAGAACCTGCGAGCGCGTAGCGGCCAGCTGCAGTAAGGGTTAATGCATATTCTGTCAAACCAATACCGTATTCGGTGCTTGTTTTACCATATTGAAGTCGAAATATATCCATCACCCATTCCCGATGGGGAATAGCCTCATCAAAACGCCGGAGTAGATGCAACACCTGCCCCAACCCACGTCGTAATTCTCTTCTCTTGTCGAATGAGGATGAGTCACCGCCTTCCCCCAGGAAGTTGAGAGCTTCTTGCAACGCATCCCGAGCGGCTACGTACTGGCCCGCTTTGAGCAGCGCCTCACCCTGCAGCTTTTGTATATCCGCGAGCAGGGCGCGGTCATCCTTCTCCAGTAGTATCGCCTCGGATGCGGTTTCGGCAGCTTCGTTCCATCGCTGGAGTTGCAGTAGAATGGAAGCAATGTTATAGCTCGCAAGAGCGAGCTCGTGGTTGGAACAAGACGAAGTCCGAGCCCGATCGAGAACGTCTTGCGCAGATTGAAGAGCTTCTTCGAAGCGCTCTTGTTTAATCCGGATCGACGACAGTGTGTTCAGAGCGTAGATAAACTCTTCGCGCGATGCGCGTCGAGCTTCAAGCGCACCGATGAGCGAGTGGATCGCTTCATCGGCTCGGTCAATCCAACCAGCTGCAAGCGCCTGCTTTGCCAAATCCCGCAGCCGAGCCTCACCAGCCAAGCCGGAATTTGTCGCAGCCGCAAGTGCAGCTGCGAGTTCCTCTGGCCACTGATGCTCGTTGAATGGTTCGCTCAGCTTGCCAGCCTGATTCGATTGGCTAGCCTCTGGTATCTGTTTTCTCAGAAGGCGCAGCCGATTCTCGGCAGTAAAGTTAGGGTTTTCATGATGGGGGACAAAGACATGAGCCCCCGTTTTATCGGCAGGCAGATCCTCATTCATATTCGCAAGGCCGTCTTTTTGGCAACCGCAATCGCACCCTCAGCTGGGACCTCAATCCCGCTTCCCCCGACTCGCACACGATATGCGCCAGCAGCCACCGGCGCGAACTCCTTATCGGACCATTCGGTCGCATCGGTCCGTAAAGCGATGCGCTGAACAATGCTTCCGTTGATAGCGTCCACCAATTGGGCCTCCAGTGCACCGTTGCCAGACGCCCGCGCGCGAAACGGGATGGGTTCGCAATCGAGGAACAAATCTTCGATATCGAGCGAGGCCGTACGGATTAGCGGCCGAAACCCCCTGAAGACGCCGAAATTGATGTAAAAGTCCTCGATCTGTGCCAATGTGTGAGTGATGACTGCGTCTGCGTTCTGAAGCGAACTATGCTTCGTCGCGACGTGTATCGGAGGAGCGCAGAAGGGGTCGCCGGGTTTGTATTCGAGAGGCACTGCCGACACCCGCGGCACGGTACCATCCCCCGCAATATCGCTCCCTTCGTATTGCATCGAAAACGATACGCCATTACCGTCGAGCTTTCCTATTTGTCGCGTTTCTTGTTCAACACCGACAATCGGATAAATCGTATAGCCACGCTCTTCCCAGCGCGAATCTTTACGCGCATCTGCAGCTGCCGCTTCTATCTTGGCATGAAACGCACGCGCCGCCTTTGCCCTCTCGGACTCAAGGTAGGGGATGTCTTTTGTCTCGGCAATGCGCTGCAGGTTTCCGGCGCCAGTGTCATATGAGCGATAGATCGGTAGCAGTTGATAAAGCCCGGTGAATGTGCGCGAGACCTCCGACAGGTTAATCAGCTCTAACGGTCCTTTGCGGATACCATTTGCAATGCCGTCGAGCGCATTCAGTGAACCTCGAAACGGCGTACCGAATGTGAACATGGCGCGAGTGTCACACCATCCTCCCAGCACATCGGTGAAATAACGCGTCACAAGTCCCCCCATCGAATGGACGAGAAAAATTAGCTTTGCTTCTTTATTGCCACGCGCGCGCCACGACTTGAGCCAGTCGTGAGCCCGTCGCTGCAGTTGCCGGGCGGCTCGCGCGTTTGTGCGCCGCCAGTCATAAGGAAATTCGAAATAATTCTGTCCCTCGATGACATCAAATTTTTTTTTCACCTCACTGGTAAGCTTGCTATAACCGTCGATCGCCGTTACGCGGGGCAGGAGATGCAGATCAGGCATGAGGCTGTCTGCGCAGATTCCGTCATCACACAGATCGGGATCATCTGAATCTTCGTGCAGCCAGAGCTTGTCCCGTAAATTTCTACCAAAATTCAGGATAGTAGATCCTGCAAGGGTTCCAGAATAACCCCAGAGCACCTCTCCGTTTCGACTTAGCACGCTGCCGGTAATTCCCGGAATTACGACAATGACATCCGGCATTGGGGCGCGCACAAGCTTGCTCATGTTCAACTCCTTGGGTATCTGCTTTTTGTCGTTATATCTTGCTCCTCAACTCACTTGGAAATCGAATTGAGAGCGTACTTCCTAAATCATTACTATGACTAGACTCTTTCATATAACCTAAGATTAGACCACCTATGGGAGATGTAAGAAAATATAGAGCGATTGCGCCAAATATTAAAGGATGATAAAGATTCTGATCGGCATACGAGTTGCAAACGCCATGGTCGCAATGAGGAACAGCATTGTTGAGTTAGAGCTCCCACCCCCACCAACATACAGGCTGAAAGGTGATAAGCTTCTGCGAGATGAGACTTGAAAAAATGAAAACACATCAGAATGTGGCCCAGATAATTTGGTCCAGATTTTTTTACGTCCGCTTTTCTTCTGATATTGCATAAGCCACTTCTATTGTTATTTGCCGTTCACAGCGACCTTCAGCATTGCCCTAGAGTGAATGCTAGAAGCCCCTTCTTATGTGTAGCAGTTTCAGTCCTATGTTTGATAGTGCCTCGGCTTTGCCAGTCTTGTTCGTGTCATTCTGAAGTACACCCCATCCTGACAAATCTGCCTGACACTTTTATCCTCTTTTTGTGTCAATCTAGAGTTTTAAATTCTATTGATTGACACTCATCCATGAAGGTCACAGACTCTACTCTGACATTTATAGTAGGGGGAGAACCATGAGCAGTCAGAGAATCGGATACATTCGGGTGAGTTCACTGGACCAGAACGTCGAGCGCCAACTCGATGGAATTCACCTGGACAAGGTATTCACCGACAAGGCCTCAGCCAAGGATACAAACAGGCCCCAACTCCAGGCCGCGCTCGATCACGTTCGTGCGGGGGATACGCTCACAGTCCATTCCATGGACAGGTTGGCACGTAACGTCGAGGACATGCTCAGGCTGGTGAGGGAAATGAATGACCGGGGAGTATCGGTTCAATTCATTAAAGAGAATATGACCTTCACTGCCGGTAATGATGATCCGCGGTCTACCTTGATGTTTACGATGCTCAGCGCCTTCGCTCAGTTTGAGCGCTCGCTCATCAAGGAGCGGCAGCGGGAAGGGATAGCCTTGGCGAAAGCCAAAGGGGTCTACAAGGGCAGGAAGCCGGCCCTCAACGCAGAGAGGATTGCTCAGCTGCAGGAGCGAGCCGCAGCGGGAGCGAACCGGACAAAGCTGGCGAAGGAGTTTGGCATAAGCCGCGAAACCCTTTATCAATACATCCGATAAGAAGGGAGAAAACGTCAGCCAGCGCAGGAACGAGACATCGTTCCCATTTATGAGGATTATTTTATGATATAGAAATAAACCGTCCTTGCGTGCCACCTCGTCTGGGCAACCGAACAGTCAAAACACCATTCGTATACTCCGCTTGTGCCTTGTCCGCATCCACCTCACACGGCAACGGAATCGCGCGTTCAAAAATCCCATATGCCCTCTCCATCACATGGTAGGTGCTATGGCTCGAGGAGCGCTCGAAACGCTTTTCACCTTTCAAATAAAGCATGCGACCGTCCAGGGTGATCTGACAGTCTTTTTTTTCCATCCCCGGCACCTCGATTCGTACCACAATTTCCTTGTCGGTTTCTTCCATATCCCCAGCAAGAAGGCTCCAACTGCGAAAAACAGGAAGGGCAGTTGTTCCCTGCTCCTTATTTCCTTCATCCTCCTTGCGACGCACGAAGTGCGTAAGCGCATTGCTGCTGTGATGAACCAGATCGCGCCAGCCCTCGGCGATTTGATCCAATGTCCTGCTGAGTCCCCGGCTGATATTTTTTCCCGCATCCTTTAATGAATCCATCATGATCATTCTCCTCACTTATTGAAAAATCATAATTAGAGAAACTGGAAAAAAGAGGCCCTGAGTTCAGGGCTGGCCGCATTCTGACAATCTTTGGCTCAGGAATATGTTCGGTAACGAACCTAAAAAATTCCCGCGCTCATAGTCTCTCGAATTATGAATGTGACATGCCGGACCAGTATGGACTGCCGATTAGTATTAAGCTGAGTTCCAATGCCTGCTGCGGCTGCTCACAGCGAATAGTCCCTAAGGAGAGATAGGTTCCGACTTAGAGGCAGCTGATCCAGTCGAGCCTTAGCCGTACTTACGGGGCTTATGCACATAAACGCATTGCACATTACTGGTGATGATGGCGTTATCGTGCATTTTCTGGAGATGGGTGTTTTCGCGATTGCCTACATGCTTGTGAAGCATAGAATGGGATTTGGCCACCTTGAAAAATTGATTTTCGCCTCCAGTTAAATTCTGCCTATAGATGCATGCATCTGCAGCAGCGCACCGACATCATGGGATGAGGCGGGAAGTGTGCCAGCTCCCTGAAGGACGTGTGGGTGAACTGACATATTGATAAGCAGAGTTTCATAAATCTTAAAGGAGGAAAATATGGCAAACATCATTTCGCGGGCCCTTCGTTCGGGTGATATTGCTCGTTTTGATCCTTTTTACAACATCGAGAATATGTTCCAGAGCCTTACGGAGAATCTATTCCGGGATTTTGGAATGCGGCCATTTTCAACGCAAAGGGAAAACGTTCTCCCAATCAAAATGGATGTGACTGAGAACGATACAGCCTATACGGTCCGGGCTGAAATCCCGGGGGTAAGGAAAGAGGATGTCCGCGTGCAAATAGATGTCAACAGGGTTTCAATCAATGCTGAAACCAAGGAGGAAAAAGAGCAAAAAGAAGGCGAAAGAGTCATCTACCGTGAATGCCAGCAAGGATCAGCCTATAGGAGCTTTACGCTGCCAAGCGAGGTGGATGAAGCCAATGCCCAAGCCAAGTACGAAAACGGAATGCTGGAACTGACACTGCCAAAGAAAGGTGGCAAGACCTCCAGGCGGATTGAGATTAAATAATTTGCGTACACTGCCTTAGGCGCAGCCGTGGGCCATTCTTCGAGGAGAAGAGTGGCCACGGATTCAGGACTATTTCCAGAAACTCATCTGCACTTTTTCATTCTCGTACGCTGCAACCCAAAAAGATTCTGGCGGAACTTGAATGTATTCAGAACAAAATAATTCACACTCCACTCTCTCCTGACAGGAAAAAACTTCAGGAGACCCTGGCGGGATCAACTGCCTAAACCCCTGGCATCGCCCACGACGAGCAGAAAACAGGGAAAAGGAGAAGATTTTGCCGATGAGACCTCCTCCTTTCGCCTTTCCTTTATGGAACAAGACCTGACCGGCAGATATTCAAACGTTCAAGGTGGGTTGTTAGAGAGGGACCAAGATTAGCTCAAGTATCATGCCGTACTTCAATCAATTGCCGCTAAAGCGTGAGCAGTCGCAAGCGGAAGAAACTGCAAACAGCATTAGCCATGGTATAGCCTTGGTTGCGGCACTCGTAGGGGCTCCATTTCTCATCACTCATGCCGCTCGCTCCGGCAACACCGGATTCCTTGTAGGCACGAGTCTCTTCTCCGCGACTGTCATATTTCTTTACCTTGCCTCGACCATCTACCATGCATTGCCGACAGGCAAGGCCAAGCGCGTGTTTAAAGTTGTCGAGCATTCTGCCATCTTTGTTCTTATCGCGGGCACATATACGCCATTCACGCTTGGAGTCCTGGATGGAGTATGGGGACGTGCCCTTCTCGTGGGAATTTGGGGTCTTGCGCTGGCGGGTATAATGCTCAAGGTATTTTATAAAGCCTCTTTACCCATTCTATCAACCATTCTCTATCTGTTCATGGGGTGGCTGGTTGTGATTGCGGCTGATCCATTGGCGGCTAAAATGCCAATACAAGGGTTGCTCTGGTTGACTGCAGGAGGCGTGTCTTACACACTCGGCGTAGTTTTTTTTGCACTCGATTCTCGGCTGCGGTATGGGCATCTGGTTTGGCACCTCTTTGTGATAGCGGGCACAACATGCCATTACTTCGCCGTGCTCTGGTATGCCGCCTAACGGGGCGGTCACGCGAAATAAAGTTTGACGTTCTTCAAATAGCGCGTATCCTGCAGTAGGTCTTTTGGATTCAAGCTGTAAAACGATACCTCTGGTTGACTCTTTCCCTTGATATTCAGCGACTGGTCACTTGCAGATGACTGTGAGTGGAATTTTATTAAGGAGAAATGACATGGCAACAGAAACAGGTATTGTGAAATGGTTTAGCGATGATAAAGGCTTTGGCTTTATTACCTCCGATGAAGGTGGAAAAGATTTTTTTGCCCACTTCTCTTCAATTGTGGGTGAAGGTTTTAAAACGCTGCAAGAGGCCCAGCGTGTCACTTTTGATGTGGTAAGCGGGCCTAAGGGTTTACAGGCATCGAATATCAAGCCCGGCTAAAATCAGTAATCAGTAAAAGCAAACCAAATTCCTCATGGGAAGTTTGGTTTGAGAACTGACAGTTTCAAGCGGGGGGAGCCTGCATGAAGATTCTTTATCCCCCCGAACTCCATACCGTTATCCTACTGCAGCACTTCGTCGGGAATCAATTGAGGCTGGGCGTCATAGACCATGCCATCCGCTTTCCTCTGCCGCGCATCCCACTAAAAATATAGATATGACGTTCCGTTTAGGTTCCAGCCAAGCGAACTGAATAAAACCCTTGACGGGCAGCGGAATATCTTCTGAAGCTTCTTAGTAAACTCCCTGGGGCAGCAGGCGTGCTGTGTTCCAAATAGATTCTGCCGGTAGAAAAAGCCTTATTTCACAGGCTGAGTAGTTACTCCCAATCGTCCCCGCGCTCTGTCTGGTCCGTCATAAAGTGACGGATACCAAAAATTAATCGGTTGATATATGCCAGCGAATGAAACAGAGCGAACGCTCGTGTTGAAGCAATATGAGATATTGTTACCCACCCCAGACCGAACCCTAGATCGAATTACCGCACTCGCAGCACACCTGTTTGACGTTCCGGTTGCAGTAATCGGCATTGTCGATAGCGGTCATATCCGGCTTGTATCCAGCTGTGGCCTTGAAACCACCGAAATTGGGTTTGCCCCGGAATATCCGGCGATCACTTTGCTACGTGAGGCTCCCTATATTGTTGCAAATACGAAGGTTGATACGAGCCTGCTTACAAAAACGCTTGCAACCGAGGTGGCGGGTATGGAGTTCTATGCGGGAGCGCCCTTGATTACAGTTGGAGGTTTTAATCTGGGATCATTATGGATTATCGATCGAAAGCCTCGAGTATTGAATGAGAAAGAATTTGACAGCTTGCAGCATTTTGCGTCCCTTATTATGGATCGGCTGGAATCAAGCCTAAACTTGAGTCAAGTACTAACCCAGATAATCAGGAACAAAGATGCAGCGAGAAAAACCAGCTTAGAGCAATCGGAAGTTATTTCCAGTATGGGTCACGAATTGCGAACGCCGCTAAATACCATACTCGGATTTGCTCAACTTATGAAAATGGATAATCCACCCCCAACCCCATCCCAAAAGGGAAATATTGAATATATTCTTGAATCGGGATGGTACCTGCTAAGTCTGGTTAACCAGCTCCTTCATTCTGCAGCGATCGAATCGGGGAAATTATCCCTGTTGCAAACGCCCCTATCGTTGTTCGCCATACTAGAAGAGTGCCAAACGATGATTAAATCTCAGGCACAGAAAAAGAACATCAAACTGAATTTTCCTCGATATGAACATGAGCTTCCCGTGTATGTACTGGCTGACGAGACCAAACTGAAGCAGGTTCTAATCAATCTTTTCACCAATGCGATCAAATATAACCGGGAGGGGGGTGATGTAACAGTGGAATATTCTCAAAATACCTCTGGGGTGACTCGCATCAGCATTCATGACACTGGCTCTGGATTAACACAAGATCAGCTCGACAAGCTGTTTCAGCCGTTCAATCGTCTTGGTCGTGAGAGCGGTTCTGAGGAAGGTACTGGCATTGGGTTGGTTGTTACCAAAAAACTGGTTGAATTTATGGGAGGAGAAATCGGTGTTGAAAGTGTTGTCGCGGCCGGCAGTACATTCTGGATTGCTCTGCCGTCAGCCGAACGGCCCCAAATCAAAGATCAATGAAGGGTGGGGCAACGAACAGACCGTGGGGGCTGGTTCGGTAATATGAACGGTTTTCTTTAGGAAATCATCAACGGTTCGAATAAACGAGAACAGCTTTTGATGATTTTAATAATCTATAGTGCATGCCCGCGATCAGATCAAGATCAAAGAGCTAATTTTCAAATCCCTGGGTTACCTCTCACTCAAGGAATCACCTTTCAAAGAGTATACCCATATGTTCAGTTTGCGATCGATATTTGATTCTAGGCCGGTCCAACCGGTAGCTTCCAAAGCAAGTATTCTTATGAAGGGTTCTACTGAGAAGGTATTCCGGTACCTGGGCGCTGATTTCTTTGAGAATTATCCAAAATGGTCTCCCGAAGTTAAAGAGCTTAAGCAAATCGGAGATCAGCCAATGGGACCGGGAGTTACTGCAAGGCAAGTGCGTATTGATGGTGGACACCGATCTGAATCCAAATTCAGAATTACGCTTTATGAACCCAACCGTTCCTTAGCTTTTGCAGGTATTTCTGAGCCTTTTCACTGCATGTACGAGATACAGGATGAAGGTAGAGAAGGTTTGGTCAAACTGATATTTACCTTCGAGTTGTTGGAGATGAAGATATTTATGCGACCCTTCGAACGACTAATACGCATCGCAGTTCAGCATGGAGCTGAGCGAACGGTACGTAATATAAAAAACCTGATCGAGGCTGACGCTGATATTGCAACTAACACATACGATACGGAGAGCTATACGACTACTCAAACATCGGACGAGAGGAGAGCTGGATAGCAAGTCTCAAAGCAGACGAACCTGTGCGTTGACTTTACATCCATCGATCGGATGCTTGACGTCGGACACCTATTTTCCGCTCGCTAACTCGCTGAGCTGGATATCTGATCACACTACCCCTCAAGATGAGGATTTACGGTCTCCAGCTTACTCTCACCTCTCTCGAAGCAGATAGAACGGGCCGTCAATCAATGAATCAGGAGGTGTTCATGTTGCACGACAAATGGCTTACCGTGAGACTGGCGTATCTACGTGGCCTCAAAGCACCCAGCGAACAACAACAACAGCTCCTCCTGTTGGCGGACAAGCTCAAGCGCACTGACGCAGACTCCCGTATCCTTACCGCGTTAATCAAGGCGGAGGCGGCGGCCGAGCGAGCACAAAGGGCAAAGGCAGAAGCCGCCCGCCTTGCGGCAAGGGACGAGGAAGCAGCACGTATTTTGGAAGCGATCAACAGGGAGGAGGCCTCCAAAGAGCGTGACCAGGAATTGCACAATGCTGCCGAGCTGCTGATTCTGGCAGGACTTGTGGATCCCGAGACCCGTGCTCCAGTATTCGATCGAGGGGAGCTACTGGGAGCCCTGCTGGGACTGGCAAACGTGCCGGCAGAGGATCCTAGAAGACGGGAATGGAAGCGTGCGGGAGATGCATTGCTTGGTGAGAAAACAAAATAAGAATGCTGCGCAAGAGAATTGTGGGAGGCAAGTTTTTTCCCAGCCTGATGTGCGAGCTCAAAAAGGAGAAACAATATTGGACGTTTTTTACTACTGGAAAGAATTTGAGGACAATGTCAAAGAAGATATGTTGGGCCTATTCGTTTCCAGCCGGGAGCAACTTCAAAAGCTGGAAGGCCGTCCTCCTGATTATATTTGGGTGTTCATCATTCCAAAAAGATATGGGGGACAGCGGGGTAAGGGTGATTACAAGTTGAAACTCCTTGCCACCTTAAAATGGTCTGATACATCACCTCGTGGATTGAGATCAACGGGAAAGAAAAGACCAATGTCAGACATTTACTATGATCCTGAAGCTGCCGATTCCATTCTCTATGAAGATACTGAGGCCGTTGAAGCGCTCGACCTTGTTACTACCCTAATAAGGTCGAAATACCCACGAGCGTTCAAGCCGAGGTTTCGTGATGCGAACGGCGTACAAGTTATGGAGAAGGACCTTGTAGACAAATTTCGCAAAGAAACTGCTCATTATCCAGGTACGCAATTCTTAACTGGAATAGCCGAACTCAAGAGGTCTAAGTAACGAGTATGACGAAGAGGGGTGGAATTGCCGTGCAGCATGATCGAGCCATGCAATGGATGGCTGACGAAGCGACACTTCAAATGACAAGGTCGCTGTTAGCAGCCCTTGTCATTTGTGGATGAACCACTAGTGTGGATATGAAAGAACGACTACTACCAATAAGATTTGGCTGTACCAGGATCAGCGGGTAGTGTCACCGGCAGTGGTTATTTCGGAATTTGATCCTTCAGGTCGGCATGACCTGTTACCTTTGCGACTTGCTTTCTTTCGTACCCACGCATCAGGCATATCGTTACCTATGAATGGATATATATCCACTTACTGACCGAGCAGGGTAAGGCCGAGCGCGTTCCCCGCGGCACGCAGCTCCTGATCCAGTGTTGCCAAAGGAAGTTCGAGTCGCTGGGCCAGTTCGAGATAGGCGGCATCATAGAGAGTGAGGCTGCACCGCTCGGCCAGACGCAGCGTGGTTGACCAGGCAAAGGTGTCTGTATCCGAATCGATCTTGATATTCAATAATCCCAAGTCTGTCAGGGCCGCATCTCGGAACTCTTTACTGATGCGTCCTCGGCGAACTCCCCCTTGCAGACTGTTGGCTACTTCAAGGCGCCAGAGCGATGGCACTCGTGCACCGGCAGTGACAACCTGGTCGAAAACTTTCTGAGTGCCGGGGGCCAACTCGTCACTGTAGAGCCATGCCAAGGTGACTGAACTGTCAAGTACCAAGCTCACGTACGGCCCTCATCACGATAGACTTTCCATTCCTGCCAGTCAAAAGCACTGGGCTTTAAGGCAATAGCTCGGCTACGGATGCGCTTGGCAGCTGCAACCGCCTTACTGGAATCATGAAGGGGAGTATTCGGAATTAACCGGGCCACAGCTTTGCCATGGCGGGTGATGATCACTTCTTCACCATTCTCCACCCAATCGAGCAATGTCCCCAGCTTGTTCTTTGCCTCGAAGGCTCCAACTTCGCGCATTTGATCTCCATAAGCTAGACTGTAAGTCCAGCTTATCATGGATTAATGGCTCGATCAATAAATGATTTATCTTTCGGAAGTGGGTTCTCCCCTTCTAGTTTTTACCCATGATAACCTATTTTATCATGGGTAAAATGTTGGCTGAGATTCAACCCGGAAGTATGATAAAGTATGATCACGAAGAAGTTGTTATCCGGAGATCAAGTGCCCGAACTCGAGCGCCTGACCATCACGCTCACCTCTGAACTCACCAAGACGATCAAGGCCGCCGTCAATGACGGCGACTATGCTTCGGCCAGCGAAGTGATCCGCGAGGCCTTGCGCGACTGGAAAACCCGCCGGGCGATCCGGCAGGAGGAACTGGCGGCGCTCAAGGCGGATATCGACCAGGCCTTGGCGCAAGTTGCGAACGGACAGTTGGGCGAGTTTAATACTGATCGGATCGTCGAGCGCGCGAGGAAACTGTTGGCCGCGCGTAAGCGTGCTAGTTGACAGTTGGAGCCGACCTCGTGCATATATGACAATGGTGTGCATATATATATAGGAAAAAATTGGCAGGCACAGCGTACAGTTTTTACCAGTCCTCGCGTCTACGTTGCGGCGCTGCACACAGGGTGCGGAAGACGGATGGAGAAGATCGGAAGCGGGAGGATTTGCTCTCCCGTCCCATGATCGTCGCCTGGCATTGAGTGCTTGCGTTGAAAAAAGATACCCATATTATCAGCATGGATAATAGCTTACTTGTTCCTCAGGATGAATTGGCATGAGTGAAGAACTGATTGTCCCCCCGTCTGCCCCGGTCTTGCCTGCCTCTGGCACTGCCCTGACTTCTGCGCAATTTCGCAAGCTTGCCGAGGTTCCACCCGAGATCGAGTGGTTCGCCAACATCGACAGCCGGCAGACGCGGCGCGCCTACCAGAATGACCTGCGGGGCTTCATGGCTTTTGCCGGCATCGTCAGCCCGGAGGATTTCAGGATCGTCACCCGCAGTCACGTGCTGGCCTGGAGAAAGAGCCTGGAAGAAGAACAACTGGGAGGTGCCACCATCCGCAGGAAACTGGCAGCACTCTCCTCCCTGTTCGAGTACCTGTGCGAAGCCAACGCGGTCACGCACAATCCGGTCAAAGGGGTGAAGCGCCCCCCGGTCGAATCCTGGCAGGGCAAGACCCCGGCATTGGGCGACGCGCAGGCACGGGCCCTGCTCGAGACCCCGAATGCCAAGACGCTCAAGGGCAAGCGCGACCGGGCGATTCTCTCCGCCCTGCTCTACCACGGCATCCGGCGCGAGGAATTGGCCAAGCTCAAGGTGAAAGACTACAACCAGATGCGCCGCGGTGTGCCGCATTTGCGCATCAAAGGCAAGGGCGGCAAGATGCGCTTCATTCCTACTCATCCAGGAACGCTCACCCTGATCGAAGAGTATCTGGAAACCGCGGGACATGGACCTGATCCCGATGCGCCCCTGTTTCGACCGGTCAAAAACAATGTGCATGGCCATACCCTGACGGCGCTCACGCCCGATTCCATCTATTTCGAGGTGGTGCTGAAGTACTTGAGGAAATTGGGGATTTTTGGGGAGAACATGGGACCGCATGTCATGCGCGCGACGGCTGCAACCAACGCGCTGGACAACGGGGCGGACATCGCCAAAGTGCAGGAGTGGCTGGGGCATGCGAATATTGCCACCACCCGCATCTATGACCACCGCAAAACCCGGCCAGAGGATAGCCCGACGTTCAAGGTGAGTTATTAGTATGTCTTTAAGCCTTGAACAGGATTTGTTAATTAAAGAGCTGATGGCGGAAGCAGAGAGGAGGCGATTGTTAATTGAAGATTTCATGCTCTCGCCTTCTAGATCAATAGATTTTTTGATGCTCAAAGAAGGAATCCATCACGCATATCAAAATGCGTTATCTCTCCTCAGTGATGCAGAATATCTAATACAGGACGGGCGATTCTCTCGCTGCTTCACTTTATCTCATTGCGCCATTGAAGAAGTGGGAAAGATGGCAATACTGCATGCAATGTGTGAGATTCCCCGGGAAAACCAGAAACTATGGGCATATACATGGAAAAACGAATTTAGAAATCATCAGTTAAAGTATTCGCTGGGTGCAATCAATCTCTGGACTGATTTGCTATATAGACAACTCGGGGCATCATTCAGAGATAAAGAACGCGGCTCTAACGTTCCAGAACGACTCCGACAGCTGGGACTTTACGTTGAATATCTTGCTGGAGAGGACCGGTGGGGTAAACCAACAGAGATGAGTCCAGCAATGGCTAATGAACAGCTCGATCGAGCGCGTTGCGCTATTCGTCGTGCCACCTTTTACATTGAGCGCAATTTATATGCCATTGAATATATGACATTTCGGCGAGATATATGCGGAAAAATCTATCCGCGCAACGGATTGCTTCCTTCCGAAGGAGAATCCTATTCGCGGTGGATTATAGATCTTTTGAAAGTCAGGCAAGAGTTTTTCCAAGAGATGGTTAATAGAGGCATACTCATTGCTGGATAGCGATGTCCTATCTGAATCTAGAGAGCCCCGGACAGAGCCCGAGTTCATCTCACCGGTGGAATTTTCGATACTACTTAAATAGCCTGTCACGAAGGATGCCCTTACATCGCCCGGCAAGTGAACCAAAAAACCACGTCATTAGACCGAGCAAGGCGATTAATCCGGTTGTCAGCCACCCCTTCAGGCCCCACGAACCTAGAGGAATGCTGGTAGCCTCTTCCATATAGAGGGGCATTGTTTCTGTCAGGACATATGCGTAAAAGGCAATCGGCTGACTTGATCTTAATTCCAGCCGTCCTCAGGCCTTGATGATATATCTATATTGCCTGAATTTTGAGTTGTAGAGCCTTTGAATATAATTGAAAACATCGGCTCGCAGTGCAAGGAATGATAAAAGGAATTTTTCTACAGCCTCGTTAGCCAGCCCAGTAGCAGGACCCAATATGAATGAGTTGAACGCCAATTTACAATTTAGTCGCCGTCCACTGGGGCGTTCTGAGAGATTTTTCGCACTTCAGAGATCCTCTGATTCCTAGTCCTAATCGATTGGCATCAGGAGTAACTCAACTCTGCACGATGTTCATTTCTGGGCTTCCAGCGTTGCCTTTGCATAGAGTAAGGCCCGTCGAAAAAGACTAGAGTCTTCTTGGCCAGAGCTCCGCTCCAAGTAGTAGTTAAGGATTGGAATGGAAATTTCTCTGTATTGAATCACACCGGGTTTTGAGGAGGCTCCAATTCTTGAGAGAAATGGTATGGACGCCTCTCACCCGTGAGGAATGGTAGGGAAGGATGGG